>OHUU01000282.1_pt1 | contig 19692 bp, 20 predicted proteins | sample 1579271 | NCBI WGS metagenome assembly OHUU01 (sample SAMEA3882556, study PRJEB24775) | human gut metagenome | biome: human-associated habitat; feature: intestine environment; material: feces | place: Netherlands | collected 2009/2010 | reverse complement strand
GATCCTCCGTATTACCGCGGCTGCTGGCACGGAGTTAGCCGATCCTTATTCATAAAGTACATGCAAACGGGTATGCATACCCGACTTTATTCCTTTATAAAAGAAGTTTACAACCCATAGGGCAGTCATCCTTCACGCTACTTGGCTGGTTCAGGCCATCGCCCATTGACCAATATTCCTCACTGCTGCCTCCCGTAGGAGTTTGGACCGTGTCTCAGTTCCAATGTGGGGGACCTTCCTCTCAGAACCCCTATCCATCGTTGACTAGGTGGGCCGTTACCCCGCCTACTATCTAATGGAACGCATCCCCATCGTCTACCGGAAAATACCTTTAATCATGCGGACATGTGAACTCATGATCCCATCCTGGATTAATCTTCCTTTCAGAAGGCTGGCCAAGAGTAGACGGCAGGTTGGATACGTGTTACTCACCCGTGCGCCGGTCGCCATCAGCCTTAGCAAGCTAAGACCATGCTGCCCCTCGACTTGCATGTGTTAAGCCTGTAGCTAGCGTTCATCCTGAGCCAGGATCAAACTCTTCATTGTAAAAATATTCTTTCAACACTTAAGTTGACTTTACGCTCAAGGACTCCAAATCTATCAATACAATAAAAATATTGACGGTTCTTGTTTTTCCGTACACCATATTATATATACGGTGCACCGGCTTGTACTACTTGTTTGTTTATCTTAAATCTTTCAAAGAACTCTTATTCCTGTTTGCCATCGTTTCCGAAAGCGGATGCAAAGGTAAGAGATTTTATCGTAACCACCAAATGTTTTCGAAAGTTTTTTTGAAAAAGTTTTTTTTCGAAACTTCCATAAAAGGCGGGACGTCCATCCTCCCCACGTCTTATCCGTTCTCGCTCCCTTAGCCCCGCTAAGGTAAGATACCAGGTGCAGATCACTATCAAGGAAATCTCCCACGTTTGTTTCACCAAGTCAGTAACACTGTCTGAAGTGCCGCATCTCTCTCGATTGCGGGTGCAAAAGTAGACCTTTTAACGCTAACAGGCAAACTTTCACAAGACAAATTATCCGGATTCCCTGAAACTTTTTTGTAATACGCTGAATCACAGATGTCTTACAAAGAAGGTTTTTATAACGGAGGACACGGGAGGAAAAAGACAGACACATTATAATATTCGCACGCGCGTAAACAAAAACGGAAAAAGAAAAAAACGGAAGGGAAGGCGCGAGTCCGGAGGGGCAACCAAACACCGTAAGCCAGGACAGGGAAGGGAAGACAGCTACGGAAAACACAGGACGATGTACGCAGCACACACAACTGAGTTAGCAAAAACAGATGCCAATGCTACCACTCTTGAAAAACTTTAGGAGGGAAAAAGCAGAGAAGAATTTCCTTGTTCAAGCACGTGCCAACAAAAGTCTGAATGTAAAATCCATAAAGAAGACTACATATTTTGCACTTCCCCCTCTACCACACATACACACTTGACAGTTATTATTTGAAAAAAGTTCTATGAAAATTTGGTTTATATTATAAACTATATTATATTTGTAAAGTAATTAAGTAAAATAAACTTTTATCATTCAACCTATAAAACATCATAACAATGAAAACAAACACAACATTTCACAAGAAACGTGCCACTATCCTGGCATGCGCCACACTAGCTATTCCGAGATTTGCCACTGAAAATATAGCACAAACCACCGACTTTATATCACTATAATAAGAAATAAAGCTATGAAAACAAATCAGAACAACAAAAAAACCGTTCCAACTCAAGAACAAATCGAAGTAGTATGCCGGCAAAGAGCCCGTCATTTTTGGAATTGGCTCACTTGGTCATTAGTCTATTATGTGGTAATAAACCTGTTTCTTATAGCTATAAACTGGTTTACCAGTCCACACTACTGGTGGGTACTATGGGTGATAGCAGGCTGGGGAATCAGCTTGCTGATGACAGCCATAGAGAAAAGCATCAAATATTAATTAATCACAAACTAAAAAGAAAAAAACAGTATGGAAGAAAGAAAATTGAATGAGAAAGAGAGTTTGGAACTCATCGCTCAAATGATTCAGAATACAAAAAACAGGCTAGAAACCAATTGTGGCATGCCATTCCTCTTTTGGGGATATACCACCCTCTTTGTCAGCCTGCTGATCTGGTTTCTGGTAGTAACTACCGGAAATTATTATTGGCAATACCTATGGTTCTTACTCCCTATCATCGCAGGAACAGGAACTTACCTTTCCACACGTAATCAGCAGCCGGGTATCAAGACTCATTTGGACAAAGTAATCAATTATATTTGGTTGGTATTCGGCATAACCGGCTTTCTGATATCCATGCTCGCCATGTTTTTCTGGCAACTTCCCATCCTATTCATGGTCCTTCTGCTGATGGGCATGGGAACTACACTAACAGGTCTGGTGATAGGTTATAAAACTGTCACTATTTGCGGCACACTGGGAGCGTTAAGCTCCATCGGATGCCTTTTTTATCCAGGTCCAAACCAGATATTAATCTTCGCTCCTGTCTTTATTTTCATGATGGTTATTCCGGGACATGTGTTGAATCATGCTGCCCGTAAACAAAAAAAATCGTAACTTTGCGCCTATGTTCAAAGAATTGAATCCATTACTACATTCCGAACTGAGACTTGCCGTGATGTCCATACTGGTTTCAGTGGAAGAAGCCGAGTTCAGCTATCTGAAACAACAGACAGGAGCAACGGCAGGTAATCTGAGTGTGCAAATAGACAAGCTGAACAAGGCTGACTATGTAGAAGTCATCAAGACATTTAAAGGAAAAATGCCTTGTACCATTTGTAAGATTACACAAAAAGGGCTTGAAGCTTTTGAAGAATATGTAGATGCATTAAAAAGTTATATAAACATAAATACATAACAGATCATATCATTATTTGTCACATCCACAAACCTGTTTGAATAAATACTGTTTAACATCTTGATTGACAGGCATTCTGAAATTCACCATCCTAGGATGATTATATGAGATAACTTTCTATTATCCCATATAATTTTTTAGAATAAACACCTTAATAAAAGGTTTTGTAAATTTGTACCCGGAAGAGAGAACATCCTCTCCCACAAAAGCGTTTATATTATACAAACTTTAAATAAAAGAATTATGGAATTTGTAACGAATGAAAAGCTGACAATCGTAGGCGCTGCCGGAATGATTGGATCGAACATGGCTCAAACTGCTATCATGATGGGTCTTACTCCCAATATTTGTTTGTATGACCCATACGCTCCCGGTCTGGAAGGTGTGGCAGAAGAACTATACCATTGTGGTTTCGAAGGCATGAACATCACTTTCACTTCCGATATCAAGGAAGCTTTGACCGATGCTAAATATATTGTAAACTCAGGTGGTGCGGCACGTAAAGCCGGCATGACCCGTGAAGACTTGCTGAAAGGAAACGCAGCCATCGCTGAAGAATTCGGAAAAAATGTAAAGGCCTACTGTCCGGACGTAAAACATATCGTGGTTATTTTCAATCCGGCTGATATCACCGGTCTGATCACCTTATTATATTCAGGTTTGAAACCATCACAAGTTACAACCCTTGCCGCTCTTGACTCTACACGCTTGCGCAGCGAATTGTCCAAGCATTTCGGCATCGCCATGGATAATGTAGAAAACTGCCGCACGTATGGCGGTCATGGTGAGCAGATGGCTGTTTATGCTTCTACCGCTAAAGTAAACGGAAAAGCATTACTTGATATCATCGGCACTGATGCTTTGACAAAAGAACAATGGACCGAAATACAACAAAAAGTAACTAAAGGCGGTGCAAACATCATCAACCTGCGCGGCCGCTCTTCTTTCCAAAGCCCGTCATATGTTTCTATCGAAATGATTGCCGCCGCCATGGGAGGAAAGCCATTCCGCTGGCCTGCAGGTACTTACGTATCCAATGGTAAGTTCGACCATATCATGATGGCCTGGGAAACTTCTATCGCTAAGGATGGCTGCCACTTAAAAGAAGTGAAAGGCACGCCCGAAGAAGAAGCCGCATTAGAAAAAAGTTATGCACACCTTTGTGCTTTGCGTGATGAAGTGATTGCGATGGGAGTACTTCCTCCGGTTTCCGAATGGAACAAGCTGAATCCTAATATTAAATAATTCTGATTACAATATTCCGTTAAAAACATCGCCGGGTTCACCCTTGGCGATGTTTTTTTTGTATCTTCGCACTCGCAATGATAGACCAACCCACCATAGACCGGATACTGGATGCCGCACAAATTGTAGATGTGGTATCCGAGTTTGTCACTCTGCGGAAACGCGGTGTGAATTTTGTCGGACTTTGTCCATTCCATGATGACAAAACCCCTTCATTCTATGTATCACCGGCCAAAGGATTATGCAAATGCTTCGCCTGTGGCAAAGGTGGAAATGCTGTCCATTTCGTTATGGAACACGAGCAGATGACCTATCCCGAAGCACTACGCTGGCTGGCAAAGAAATACAATATAGAAATAAAGGAACGCGAATTGACCGATGAGGAGAAACAAGTACAAAATATACGGGAAAGTCTCTTTGTTGTCAATGAGTTTGCCCGCGATTATTTTCAGAATATCCTCTACAATCACGCTGACGGAAAAGCCATTGCCATGTCTTATTTCCGCCAACGGGGCATTCGTGACGATATTGTCAAGAAATTCCAATTGGGATACAGCACTACCGCTTCTGACGCATTGGCACAAGAAGCCATGCGAAAAGGATATAAAAAAGAATTTCTGCTCAAGACCGGACTATGTTACGAAAAAGAAGATGGCAGTTTACGCGACCGTTTTTGGGGACGTGTGATATTTCCATGGTTTAACATCAGCGGAAAAGTGCTTGGCTTCGGTGGACGTGTACTGGACAGCCGCACCAAGGGAGTAAACCAAAAATACGTCAATTCGCCCGAATCCGAAATTTTCAGTAAACGAAAAGAACTATATGGCATTTATCAGGCTAAAGCTGCCATTGTAAAAGCCGACTGTGTTTACATGGTAGAAGGATACACCGATGTAATTGCCATGCACCAGTGCGGGCTGGAGAATGTGGTGGCCAACTCGGGTACAGCATTGAGCGAACAACAAATCCGGTTGCTACACCGCTTCACCTCCAATATCACCCTATTATATGATGGTGACGAAGCCGGTATAAAAGCAAGCATCCGAGGTATCGATATGTTACTTGCAGAAGGCATGAATATCAAAGTGCTGCTTCTGCCTGACGGAGATGATCCCGATAGTTTTTCCAGAAAACACAATGCCACGGAATTCAGAAAATACATTGATGATCACGAAGAGAACTTTATCCGTTTCAAGACCAACCTTTTACTAAAAGATGCACAAAGGGACCCCATCAAACGGGCCGGATTGATATCGGACATGGCACGAAGTATCGGACTGATTCCGGATAAAGTAATTCGATATACCTGCTTGACAGAATGTGCTACCCTTTTGAACGTAAACGAGCAAATTATTTTAGACGAGATCAAAAAGCATCTGCTTCAACGGGATGATAACTATCTGGAACAAATCAAGAAAGAAAAAGACGCATCCGCCACTACCAGCTCTCTGCCTCCAGCGGATACTCCTTTTCCTGCCGGCAGCATACCTCCTGCCGATATGCCCCCCATAGAAGTAGATGATGATGTTCCCCCTCCGTTTCCTCCTGCAGAAGCAGAAGCGGGATATCAATCGTATATTCCCCAAGAAGGACGGGAAAAGTACGTTTTTTATGTAAAAGAACAGTTACTGCTTCAAACTTTGATACGCCACGGAGAGAAAGTCATGTGCTATGTAGAAACGGAAGAAAATACGGAAACTCCTCTTACTGTGATAGAATATATTTCTATGGATTTGAAACAGGATGAATTACAGTTCCATAATCCGTTGCACCGAAAAATACTAGCAGAGGCAGAAGCTCATCTGCATGACCCCAACTTCACGGCAGAGCGTTATTTTCTGGCTCATCCCGATCCTACAATCAGCAAGCTGGCGGCAGATATGATAAATGATCGTTACCAATTGAGTAAAAGCAATTCACAAGCGATGGTCAAAGATGAAGAACGCTTACACGAACTAGTACCACACCAACTTATCGACTTCAAACTTGCCATTTTAGAAGAAGATATGAAATATACGCTGCAAGCATTGAACAAGCCTGAAGTAGCAGCCAATGCCGATAAATGCCTTGAAGTCATGGCCCACTTTAAAGAATTAAGTGAATTACAAAAAATTATGGCCAAGCGTGCCGGAGACCGGGTAGTATTAAAATAAAGGAGGCATAACTCCTTACCGGTTATGCCGTATCAAATCCATAAATTCCTCACGTGTTTTGGCTTGATTAAACGCACCTGTGAAATCAGAAGTAGTAGTAATGGCATTTTGTTTCTCTACCCCGCGCATCTGCATGCACATGTGCTTGGCTTCGACCACTACCATCACTCCCAGCGGATTCAAGGTTTCCTGAATACATTCTTTTATTTGCAATGTCATACGTTCCTGTACCTGCAACCGATGAGAAAACACATCAACTACCCGGGCAATCTTACTCAAACCGGTGATATAACCATTGGGAATATAAGCAACATGTGCCTTTCCATAGAACGGAAGCATATGGTGTTCGCACAAAGAGAAGAAATCAATATCTTTCACGATAACCATCTGACTATATTCTTCTTTGAATTTTGCTCCCAATAAAATGGCATGCGGATCTTGTTCATAACCGCGTGTCAATGTCAGCATAGCTTTGGCTACGCGCTCAGGAGTTTTCAGCAATCCTTCTCTTTCTACATCTTCACCCAATAGCGATAAAATACTCTGATAATGGCCTTTCAACTGTTCAATTTTCTCTGCTGACCATTCGGGATGCAATAGTTCTTCCATGTTATTAGTCCAGGGGAATATTAATTTGTTCACGAACAATAGATACTTCTTTAAAAACACCGGTAGCCTTCAGACGGCGCATGGCGGCATCCGCTTCCTCAATACTGCGGAAATCACCTACACGACACAGCCAACGAGGCGGCTGGAAATAGGCATAGACAGGCATATCGGGAAACTCTTCTTTCACCTTGGTAGCCACGTTATTAGCTTCATTACGAGCCACACGCGAATTATTTCCTGCATAGACCTGAACCCGATACCCTCTGGCTTTCAACATTTTCTGCTCACCTCCCGTAACATTTCCTGTATAGATACTACCAATCAAGCCTGTTATTTTAGGATCTTGATGGATGGTTACAGTACCTTCTCCGGCACGGTTACGTTGCAAGCTTTCTACTATGTTCTGCTGTGCCAAGGCGGAAAGTCCGAGACTTAAAAAGAGTAGGATAAAAATGTATCTCATGTCGTTTTATGAATTTAGGTAAATCATCACAGATTACTCAGATTCCCACAGACGATTTTATGATTCTTTATCTGTGTAAGCTTGAGTAATCTGTGATGAAATTAATTATTTGAATGCATCGATAATGCCTTTGAAGTCAACAACTTTCAAAGCAGCACCACCAATCAAGCCACCGTCTACGTCAGGGTTAGCAAACAATTCTTTAGCATTAGAAGGCTTGCAGCTGCCACCATAAAGGATTGAAGTATTATCAGCAACTTCTTTACCATACTTGTCAGCAATCAAAGAACGGATAAACGCGTGGATTTCCTGAGCCTGTTCAGCAGTAGCAGTCTTACCTGTACCAATAGCCCAAACCGGTTCGTAAGCCAAGATAATCTTACTAAAATCTTCGGCAGACAAAGAGAATACCGATGCCAACTGAGCAGCAACTACTTCATTTTGTTTGTTAGCTTCACGCTCTTCCAATACCTCACCGATGCAGAAGATCGGCTTCAAATTATTAGCCAAAGCCAATTTAACTTTTTCTTCCAGAATTTCTACTGTTTCGTGATAGTAAGCACGACGTTCTGAGTGACCCAGGATTACATATTCAGCACCTGTAGAAGCAACCATTTCAGCAGAAACCTCACCGGTATATGCACCTGATACTTTATCTGCACAGTTTTCTGCACCTACACCAATTACAGCTTTGTCAACAATAGGAGTAACAGAAGCCAAGTGAATAAACGGAGTACAGATTACTACATCACAATTAGGTTTGTCAGCAGCCAAAGCTTCATTCAATTCTTTTGCCAGAGCAATACCTTCCTGAAGGTTCTTGTTCATTTTCCAGTTTCCTGCAACAATGTTTTTTCTCATTTTGTTTATTTTATTAAAGGGTTAATGAAATTATTTTGTTCGATTCTCTTTCAATTTCTTTTTCCTATGAAAATGCTCCCAAATGACATCCACCATGCTGAACAACAACAACGGGAAGACAAACCATGCCAATACCAGCACCACTTTATGACTGAAAGTCTTTTCATTGATTTGTGCCAAAGGCAGTTTTTCCAGCCTGTCGGTCAGCACATATTCATCGGGCAGACTATTCACACTCCACTTGTTTATAACTACTCCGTTCTTCAGCAACATCAGTCCAGGATTAGAGCGTATCATGGTTTTCAGTGTAATGTCATCCATCAGGCAGAAAGGATACTCGGCTCCCGTACGCTCCTGCCAGTCTTCAATGTCACTATCGGGTGATGAAGTAAGACAATAGAATTGATATCCATGCTCCACACTATAATCATACAGTTCATTTATCAGGTCAATGGTACTATCATCCGCCTGGCTCAGCTGATGCGCCACCAACAGAAAAGTATAATTATCATCATCCAGTACTTCATCGGTTATATCTTCCCCGTCTTCTTGACGAATAATGGAAAAGTCATGAATAGGCGGTTCGTATCCTTGTTCCTTCACCATCGTTTTGGAATCCACAAAAGTCCATGTGCTATCAGGATAATTTTCTAATGTAAACTCTTTCTCCACTCCATCTTTTTGAAGAATAAAACGGGTCTCATAAACAGTAGGCTTCTCTCCTTCCGGAATTTCCATCCCTTTACGTATATCTGCCCCGATATGATAAGGGCGGAAATCAAAGACAGGCAATTCATGGTAACAATACAAAGTCATCCCCGAAATATAGAGAAACGCATACATAGCCACCAACCAATCGAAACGTTTGGTCACCAAAGGAGTTATACGGTTTCCCCATTTAAAAACGGAAGCCGCAGCTATCAACAAAAATACATTCTTCCCAAAAGTTTCCCAATTAGTCAAAGTCACAGCATCACCGAAACATCCACAATCCGATATCGGATTGGAAAGAGCCAACCATAAGGTGAGCGGAGTCATCACCCCCATGATAAGCACAACAAACAAGGTGGTCATTCTCCTGCGGATACCAAACAAAAGATATACTCCTAAACAAAACTCGACCATTGCCTGCAATACAGACGCCAGAAACGGAAGAAAGGCAGGCACCGAAGCAGCCCAACCGAAAACCTCCAAATAATCCTGAATTTTATATTGAGTACCCAGCGGATCTACCGCTTTGACAAAACCGGAAAATATAAATACTACCGCCAGCAAAAAGCGGCAGGCATTTGTCCAGATTCCAATGATACTATGTAACTGTTTACTCTCCAAATTCCAACTTGATCAATCCGAATACAGAATAATTAATCATATCCATATAGTTGGCATCAATGCCCTCTGATACCAATGTGGCTCCATCGTGACCTTCAATCTGCTTGGTACGATAGATTTTCATCAAAATCAAATCAGTATATGAACTGACACGCATGCTGCGCCATGCTTCGTCATAATCATGATTCTTGGCCAGCATCAGTTCCAATGCCTGTTTGGCATACCGGTCATACAATTCCAAAGCACGTTCTTCAGTCATATCATCCGTATCAGCATATCCCAGCTCCAATTGGATCAGGCCGATTATTCCATAATTCACAATAGCGATAAACTCCGAACGGATACCTTCATCTACCATCGTCACCCCTTTGATTTCAATACTACGGATGCGGTTTGCCTTGATAAATATCTGATCGGTAACAGATGAAGGGCGCATGATACGCCATGCTGCGCCGTAATCGTGCAGTTTTTTCGCAAACAAATCACGGCAGACAGCTATTACATGTTCAAATTGTTGTTTCGTATCTTTCATCACACTCTATGATTAGACGGCAAAGTTACGCATTTTTCTGCTTAAGCGTAAACAAAAAGGCGGAAAAGAATACTCTTTCCCGCCCTATTTTGTATTTCTTAATTAACTAAAGCTTAAGAACATCTTAACACTTGTCCCGGACGAAGAATAGTTCTGCGGGTAATGTGGTTCAACTTGCATAAAGCATCAATAGATGTACCTGTTTTCTGTGCAATGCGGCTCAATGTATCTCCACTTCTTACCTTATGGTAACGGATAGTACCATCTGATGAAGCAAGCAAATTCACATTCTTACTATTAGTCCTGTTACGCTGGTATCTGTTATTACCTTTTCTGAACAAATAAGAATCGGCTACAATATCCTGTTTCTCAAAATCAAATAACAATGCCGGATTAATGGCCTGTCCCAAGAAACGGGTTTCAAAATGAAGATGTGATCCAGTAGAACGCCCGGTATTTCCACCCAATCCGATAGGTTCTCCTGCTTCTACGTACTGGTTCTCATCCACAATCTGCTTTGACAAGTGACCATATACTGTTTCCAATCCATTCTCGTGACGAATCACCACATATTTTCCATATCCGCGGCGTTCATACTTCACCATACGTACCTTTCCACTGAAAGCTGCACGGATCGTATCACCTATATATACTTTTATATCCAATCCATTGTGCATACGACGACGACGGGGACCAAATTTAGAAGTTATTTTTGTGTGTTCTGTCGGCATACGGAAACCGGTCATATCAATACGGAATGTATCAGGAATAGTAACAGTATTACCATAAGCGTGTACACGCTCGTTACTCCAATTAGGATAGAGACTATATGCAGGATAAGCTGACTTTTCCGCCTTTATCTGACGAATCAATGCAACAGAATCTACTGCTTTCAATTTTCGGTCGATAGGTGCCTGGCGTGCCAACAGATCCTGTCCTGACACATTCAGGCTGACTAGGGCGAAGGCTGCCGCTGCGACTACTTTAACACATTTCAAAATCATCCGTTTTTTTGGTTTTTCTTTTAATATTCGTCATTAGCATAAAGGGAGCCGAACACAGCTTGTTTATACTCGAATATCTCATCTGGTTTAAAAAATCGTTTAAGTTCCACTTCAGCGGTTTCCGGCGAATCGGAAGCATGAACTATATTCTCCTGAAAGCTCATGCTGTAATCTCCACGGATAGTTCCAGGAGCCGCCAGACGTCCGTTAGTAGGACCGGTTAATGTTCTCACTACTTGAACTGCGTCCACACCTTCAAAGCAACATACAATAACAGGACAAACCATCATTGCATCTTTCACGCGCTGAAAGAACGGCTTTGAACTTAAATGAGCGTAATGTTCGCTAAGCACTTCATCCGTCAACTGAACCATTTTCATTCCGGCTAAACGCAGGCCTTTTCTTTCAAATCTATTAATAATCTCACCCACCAAGCCCCTCTGCAGAGTGCAAGGTTTCAAAATAACCAGCGTTTTTTCCATCATAATATTGGGTTCATTTAAGGTTTATACTGTGCTTTTTCCAAAAATTCTTCCAAAGATAAAGATTTTCCTTGAGAAAGAAGGAACTTCTTTAACTCTTTTTGTATGTAAGTTATATACAATGCTTCGATAAAATGTTCAGAAACCTCTATAAATAAAGGGGAAACGCTACAAACATGTTATGCAACATATATCCTTGCTTTTAACAATGCAGTAACATAAACTAAGAGATAGCCGCCCAATTTATATTTGTTTTACGCAATGCTTGCAATTGCTGCCAAAGAATAGCATTTTCCGGACGAGTCCCTGTGGGGTCTTCATCTACAATACGATTTGCCACATCACGGACATATTGCAATAATTGACCGTCACGGGCAATATCGGCTATCTTCAAGTCAAAAGCGACACCACTCTGCTGGGTTCCCTCTAAGTCACCGGGACCGCGCAACTTCAAATCGGCTTCCGCTATCTCGAAACCATCATTGGTCTGTACCATTATTTCAAGCCGCTTGCGAGTTTCTTCGGTCAGTTTGTAAGTGGTGACCAGAATACAATAAGACTGGTCGGCGCCACGCCCCACACGGCCACGTAACTGATGCAATTGTGAAAGTCCGAAACGTTCGGCGTTTTCAATGACCATCACCGAGGCATTCGGGACATTCACCCCGACCTCAATCACTGTAGTGGCCACCATAATCTGGGTTTCACCACTGACAAAACGCTGCATCTCAGCATCCTTCTCCGCCGGTTTCATCTTACCATGCACCTTGCTGACCTGGCAATCGGGAAATTCCGCACAAATCAGTTCATACCCCTCTTCCAGATTCTTGATATCCATTTTCTCACTCTCTTTTATCAAAGGATAAACAATATAGATTTGCCGCCCTTCTTCTATCTGTTTGCGAATGGAAGCATAAAGACTGGCACGGCGATTGTCAAACTGATGGATAGTCTGGATGGGTTTACGGCCCGGCGGCAATTCGTCAATAACTGATACATCAAGATCACCATACAGTGTCATAGCCAAGGTACGGGGAATAGGGGTAGCCGTCATGACCAGCACATGAGGTGGACAAACATTCTTACTCCATAACTTGGCACGCTGAGCCACCCCGAAACGATGTTGTTCGTCTATAACCACCATTCCCAAAGAAGAAAAGCCCACAGTATCTTCCAAAACGGCATGCGTGCCTATAAGAATCTGAACATCCCCCGTCAGTAAATCCCTCAATATCTTCTCACGCTTCTTTCCTTTGACAGATCCCATTAAAAGTTCCACGCGCACATCCATGCCAAACAGGAATTTCCGAATAGTTTCATAATGTTGGGCGGCAAGAATCTCTGTAGGAGCCATCATACATGCCTGATAGCCATTATCCAGTGCGATGAGCATGGACATCAAGGCCACCAATGTTTTCCCACTTCCCACGTCACCTTGCAGCAAACGGTTCATCTGCCGTCCGCTTCCCATATCTTTTCTTATCTCCTTTATCACCCGTTTTTGCGCTCCGGTCAGTTCAAAAGGAAGATTCTGTGAATAAAAAGTATTAAAGATCTCACCCACCCGTTCAAAACGCAGGCCCCGATATTTACGCTGCCTGTCTTTACTGTAACGTAGAATATTGAGCTGCACATAGAACAGCTCTTCAAACTTCAAACGATATTGGGCCTTCCGCAGCAATTCGGGATTCTTGGGGAAATGAATATTACGGATGGCCTCATCCAAAGACATTAAATGATGCTCCTCTACTAACTGAGGAGGCAATGTTTCAGCAAGAGGTTCCTGTAGCAGGGCAAGCGCATTCTTCATCAACTTCTCCAGCCCATGAGAGTTCAAGAAACCGCGCTTCATCCTTTCCGTTGTGTTATAATAAGGCTGCAACCCCATCGTAGATAAGGTAAGTTCGCCTGAAGGGTCCATATCGGGATGAGCCACATTGATACGGCCATTGAATACGGTCGGTTTACCAAAGACAATATACTCTGTCCTGGTCTTATAATGCTCTAGCAGATATTTAATTCCTTGAAACCAGACTAAATCAATGATGCCCGTACCATCAGAAAAATGACCGACAAGTCTGCGCTGTCTTCCCTCACCCAAAGTCTCAAAACTGAGGATTTCGCCTTTCAACTGGATATAAGGCATATTTCCGTCTATTTCATGGATATAATAAAGGCGGCTGCGGTCTACATATTTATATGGAAAATAGTACAACAAATCATGCAAGGAAAAAAGATTCAATTCCTTGTTCAAGACGGTTGCACGCTGCGGGCCTACTCCTTGCAAATATTTTATGTCACGCGTAGTGATATCGAACATTTCAAATTAAGACTTCCGCTATTTTCAAATCAAAAGGGGTGGTTAATTTAATATTTTCTCTATTTCCCTGTACCAGACAGACCTCCCTGCCCATCGCCTCCACTACAGAAGCATCATCAGTAAAGGCATCCGTATATTCCTGTTGATATGCCTCTTTCAACAACTGCACTTCAAAGACCTGAGGAGTCTGAACCAGTTTATAGTCATTACGCGGAACCGTTTCACTTCCCGGCTTCGTAAGATGACGCACGGTTTCCACCACATCAATTACAGGAATGACCGCTTGCTTAGTCTGCGCCGCCTCATAACATCCGGCTATCACTTCCCGGGAAACAAAAGGACGCACACCATCATGAACACCTACCAAGCCTTCTCCCTTCACGTATGCCAACCCATTCTTTACAGAATGGAAACGAGTTTCGCCCCCATCGGCAATATCATGACGCAAAGCAAAATGATACGTTTCACAAAGATCTTTCCAGTAAGCCTGCTGGCTCACCGGAAGAACTAATATAATATGCATAGAAGAATCAAAAGCGTAAAAAGCCTCTATGGTACGCATCAACACAGGTTTACCCCCTACAGGCAAAAACTGTTTGGGAATATCCCCTCCCATACGCAACCCTTTGCCTCCTGCAACTATAATGACATGCCTGTTCATTCTGCAATCATCATCCCTTGCTTCAATTCTGCCACCTTTTCCGCACCGACATATTTCCCAGCAATAGCAAATGAGAATGCCATAGCGGCACCGGGACCTTTACCAGTAATAAAATTACCGTCTTTCTCTACCAAAGCGGCAGTATACTCAGCACCTTCCAGATACTTCTCAAATCCCGGATAGCAAGTTACTTTCTTACCTTTCAACAAACCACGCTTTCCATATACCAACGGAGCGGCACAGATGGCAGACAACGGACGTCCCGCTTCAGCAAATGTCATAATTAACTTGCCCAAACCTTCGTGAGCATCCAGATTTGTCGCTCCAGGCAGACCGCCGGGCAATACAATCATTTCCGCATCCTCTTCTTTTACTTCTTCAAACACCATATCGGCTACTATCGGAACACCATGCGCACCGTTTACGGTCAGCACACCTGTTATAGAAACGGTCTTTACAGGCAAACCTGCACGTCTCAACACATCTACCGGGGTCAGCGCCTCCACTTCCTCGAAGCCTTCTGCCAAAAATACATAAATTGTTTTCATAAGCTACTTCAGTTTAAAGTAATATGTAATAGTACCTGTCTGGTTATTCACTCCGTCCACTTGGTTAAAGCGTGCCTTACGGGCAGCCTCTTCCGCCGCCTTCCGCAACGAAGCGTTTACTGTATTGGTACGTTTGTTGATACTGGTACTTATCACCTGTCCTGCGGGATTTACGGTAATAGTCACTACCACCCGTCCCTCATCCTGCACATTATAGACAGGCATCGGCAAACCGCCACTCCCCAAAGAACGTCCGTTGAGGTCAAATGTTCCGTAACCGCCCACTCCGCTGGATTTCCCTTCCGAAGAGTTTCCCGTCGGGCTACCCTCCAAACCGAAGCCTGTAGTACCGGTTCCTTTATTTCCCATTTGAGTTCCCTTGCCAAAAGCACCGGCTATCTTCTTCGCCGCCGCTTCCGCTGCCGCCCTTTCGGCAGCCGCTTTCTTCTCAGCCGCCGCTTTTTCTGCTTCAGCGCGTTTCTCGGCCTCAGTCTTCTCTTTCGGCTTCACCGCCTCCTTTTTCGGTACGTCCTTTTTAGGAGTTTCCTTCTTGGGTTTTTCTTTTTTAGGGGTTTCTTTTTTAGGTTCCTTTTTAGGGACTGCCACCGTTTCCTCTTCTGTCTGCGTGATGATTTCCTCTTTCGTTTCAACGGGAGGAACCGTTTCCGGTTCAGATACATCGGGAGCCGGAGCCTCAGGCTCATTCATTATATCTATATCCGTCAGCGTATAAGGGTCGGCATTCCCTTGAGAAAGCTCTGTATTTCCCAGCATAACAGGAACACCCCCCTCTTCCTGAACCTGCGGACGGCGGATAGCAATCACCAGCAGCAGGATAAGGAGAAGTATATGCAGTACAGCCGTACCAATCAGTCCTGTTATCTTATTTTTCTTCATGCTTACAGCTTAACGTTTCTTCTCAGGCGGACGTGTAGCCAACACCATCTTGAAATGATTTTCATTAGCAATGTTCAGTACCCTTACTATTTCACGGTAAGGCACAACCTCATCCGCATAAAGGGCCACATACATATCGGGTTCTTTCTCGGCACACCTTTGCAGGAATGCGGGCAGTTCTTCCAAGTCTATCGGCATTTCATCCTCATTGCCGAAAGCAGTATAGAAGTTCAGGTTCTTGTCAATGATTACCCTCGTAAGCGGCTTTGCCGAAGTCTGCTGCCTGCCTTGCGGAAGCAATACCTTAATGGCATTGGGTGACACCATAGTAGAGGTAATCATGAAAAATATCAGCAACAGGAATATGAGGTCTGTCATAGACGCCATACTGAAATTGGGTGATATTTTTTGTCTTCTTTTTAACGCCATATATTTTTATTTTTGAACCGGTTCATTCAGCAGATCCATAAAATCCATGGTACGGGCTTCCATCTGGCCAACTACCTTATCCACACGTACCACCAGATAATTATAAGCAAACATGGCTGCAATACCTACTATAAGACCACCTACAGTAGTAATCATCGCCTCGTAGATACCTCCTGACAGCAATGTAATATCAATATTATTTCCGGCATTGGCCATCTCCCAAAAAGCGCGCACCATACCAGTCACTGTTCCTAAAAAGCCAAGCATGGGAGCACCACCCGAAACCGTAGCGATGACGGGGAAGCCATTTTCCAATTTTGCCACTTCAATGTTTCCGGCATTCTCTATGGCAGCCTGCACATCGGCGACGGGACGTCCCATACGCGAAATCCCTTTTTCAATCATCCGGGCAGAAGGCGTATTAGTAATACGGCAATAATTGATGGCCGATTTCACCTCTCCGGTACGAATATAATCCCGGATACGTTCCATAAACAAAGGGTCTTCCTTACCAGCCTTGCGAATGTAAGCAAGACGTTCAAAAAAGATATAAAAACACGCAACGGACAGCAGAGCCAGCACAAGCATGATCCATCCGCCTTTTACCGCCATATCCCAAAGGTTCATCTGAGCCTCCCCCGAAACGGGTGTCAATGTGGGGTTACCCCCGGCAAGGGTATCCGCCAAAGCCGCCTGTGCAGCCAATAAAGTGATATTCATCATGAACGAAGACAATTTTTATATTCTTCAATAGTTTGTTTTAATCCCATATAAAGCGCATCGCTTATCAATGCATGACCGATAGACACCTCGTCCAGCCAAGGAATATGCGTATGCATATATTTCAGATTCACCAGACTAAGGTCATGACCTGCATTCAGTCCCATCCCCAGGCTACGTGTCACCTTCGCCGCTTCTATAAAAGGAGCAATGGCCGCTTCGGGATTCCGAGGGTACATCGTAGCGTATGGTTCCGTATAAAGTTCCACCCGGTCGGCCCCCGCCTTGGCGGCATATTCTATCATCTCCTTGTCCGTACCGACAAAGATAGAGGTACGAATGCCTGCCTGTCCGAACGTATCCATCAGTTCGGTAAGGAAAGAAAGATTGGCCTTGGTATCCCATCCGGCATTAGACGTAATTTGATCGGGCGCATCGGGCACCAGCGTTACTTGATGAGGTTTCACTTTCAGTACCAGGTCAACGAACTCCGGTGCGGGATACCCTTCAATATTAAACTCTGTGGTAAGTAACGGACGAAGTTCGTACACATCGCTGCGGCGGATATGCCGTTCATCGGGACGAGGATGTACAGTGATACCTTCCGCACCAAACGCCTCACAGTCCAAGGCTACTTTCACCACGTCCGGATTGTTGCCTCCCCGGGCATTACGCAAGGTGGCTACCTTGTTTATATTTACACTTAACTTTGTCATCTTGGCAATATATTATTATCTTTGCAGTTCTGATGTGCAAAGTTAGCAGGTTTTATTAAAACCTGGTCCATTTTGACAAACAAAAGATTTATAAAATTAACTAATGAATATACGCCCAATGAAATTCGCCCTTTTCGGAAACACTTATCAAGCCAAGAAATCGGCTCATGTGGAACGTTTGCTATCCATTCTGTCACAACATAACGCCGAAGTCCATATCTGCCGCGAGTTCTACCAGTTTCTGACGAACGACCTCAAGATAAGCATCCGTCACGCCGGTGTTTTCGATGGAAATAATTTTGAAGCCGACATGATACTAAGTATCGGAGGCGACGGCACTTTCCTGAAAGCTGCCAGCCGTGTGGGTTCACGCAACATTCCCATACTAGGTATCAATACCGGACGATTAGGTTTTCTGGCCGATGTCTCCCCTGAAGAGATGGAGGACACATTTAATGATATCTACAATGGAAACTATCGGATAGAAGACCGCAGCGTATTGCAAGTATCCTGCAAAGAACAAGAACTGAAAGGTTACCCTTTCGGTCTGAATGAGATAGCGGTACTGAAGCGTGACAGTTCTTCTATGATTTCCATCCACACAGCCATCAATGGGGCCTATCTCACCACTTATCAGGCGGACGGATTGGTAATTGCCACTCCTACCGGTTCTACAGCCTATTCGCTGAGCATCGGGGGACCTGTCATCGTGCCACACAGCAACACCATCGCCATCACTCCGGTAGCACCGCATAGCCTGAATGTACGCCCCATTGTCATCAACGACGACTGGGAAATCACATTGGATATAGAGAGCCGCAGCCACAATTTCCTGATTGCCATCGACGGACGTAGCGAAACTTGCCGTGAAGGAAGCCGGCTCACTATCCGCAAAGCCGACTATAAAATAAATGTAGTAAAACGAAACAGCCATATCTTTTTCAACACACTCCGCAACAAAATGATGTGGGGAGCCGATGGTAGAGGATGACATTACAATCCATCCTCAAAATAGTTTAAATAGTGGTTATCAAGGTTATACAAAACCTTTTTATATCTAACAAATTTCTTTTTTCAAATACTATGATTATATTTGTGCCACAAATAAAAAATTCAGACCATACAATAGATCAGTAAAAAACACAAAAACATTACACGGCATATGAAAGGCACAATACAAAAATGGAAATTCATGATACTTCTGGGTGCATTACTGTTCTTAAGTAACATGACCTTTGCTGAAGACAAAATCAATCATTATACAGAGGGAATCCCTATAGACACAACAGAAGTTTCCATTTCAGACAAAACCAACATCCCCGACCGGCTTTATGTAGATTCTCTGTCATTGAAACGTCACTTTATCCACCGTATCGGCATTGAGGCACGTCCCGGATATATTTTCCCCACCAGTTCCTTTTTCAGAGGAGAAAATCTGAATTGGAAACCCATAGAGAATTCCCTGTCGCTTCACTTGAAATACTCATTCCAATTTCATCCGAACACCTATACCGACCGTATTTACAGAGGAGCCTATCAAGGTATCGGTGTGGCCTACTACAATATGTATGAGAAGCCGCAGTTGGGCAACCCGCTTACTGTCTATTTATTTCAAGGAGCGCGTATCGCCCGTTTCAACCAACGATTGTCATTAAACTATGAATGGAATTTCGGCGCTTCATTTGGCTGGAAACCATACCACAGCGATTTGAATCCATATAATAAAGTGATAGGTTCGAAAGTAAACGCCTATCTGAATACAAACTTCTATTTCAACTGGATGCTTTCTCCCAAATTTGATTTCACAACAGGTGTGGCAGTGACGCATTTCTCTAACGGTA
>OHUU01000251.1_pt1 | contig 21405 bp, 17 predicted proteins | sample 1579271 | NCBI WGS metagenome assembly OHUU01 (sample SAMEA3882556, study PRJEB24775) | human gut metagenome | biome: human-associated habitat; feature: intestine environment; material: feces | place: Netherlands | collected 2009/2010 | reverse complement strand
CTGCCGCACCTCGCTCGCCGTATCGGCACTTAGAATTATGCGGTATTGCCTTTACTTTTTGTTCCATTATACCCGGCGGTAAGCAAGGAAGCGGAAGCCGATTTCGGTCGTCAGGCTCTGCTTTGCCGCAAGGCGGAGTGCCCCGACGTGCGGGGTTTTCCAGAAATAGGGGGTCATGGCAAACAGGTTGCGGATCTGGTCGCCCTCCACCGTGATGGTATCCGTCACGGTGCGCTCTCCGATCAGGGCAAAGCCGGAGTATTCTGTCTGCTGTTCTGCGTTTTCATACGGCTCATCGTACAGAACTTCTTTCAACCCGTACAAATGCCGTGCCGTTGGCACTGCGTACAGCAGCACACCGCCGCTGCGCAGCACCCGGCAGAACTCCTGTCCGGCAAAGGGCGAAAAGATGTTCAGCAGAACATCCGCCCAGCCATCCCGCACCGGGGCGCTGAAGCTGCCGCCCACCGCAAAAGCGGCTTCCGGCAGTAGCTTTGCCGCAAGGCGGATGGCATCCTTGGAAAGGTCGAACCCGGCCAGTACGCAGGGACGGCCCTGGGCGGCAAAGGCATCATACACCACGCGGTCATAACTGCCTTCGCCGCAGCCGGCATCCAGCAGGTGGGTCTCACCGCATTCGGGTGCGTATTCCAGGCAGAGCTCGGCCAGCGCTTTCTGGAACGGGGCATAATACCCCGCCTGCAAAAAGGCACGGCGGGCGCGCACCATGGCTTTGCCGTCACCGGGGTCCGCCGCATGGCGTTTCTGGATGGCCAACAGGTTGACATACCCTTCCTTGGCCATATCATAGCTGTGGCCCTGGGGGCAGCGCAGCGAGGTTCCCAGCGGCATCAATGCGCCGCCGCACACCGGGCAGCGCAGGGCCGCTGCCGCCTGCGGGGTCATTCGTCATCCTCCGCCGGAACCAGATTTTCCGCCGGAACGGACAGCAAGTGGAACTCTGGCACCAGCTCCGGCAGCGGACCTTCGCCCGCAATGGGGGCGGTAGCTCCGCCGTGGGCGGCCATATACTCTTCAAAGTTGGCAAACTTCTGTTTGGGCGGGCGGCGGGAAATCATCTCCAGGCCCGGATCTTCCTCTCGCGGTTCACGGTTCACCCGGCTGCGGGGGGCTGGCTGCGGGGCGCGCCGCGGCGGGCGCGGCGGTTCCGGTGCAGGGGCTGCGGGGGCACGGCGGGCAGCATTGCGCTGCGGGGGCTGCGCGACAGGTTCCTGCGGCGGGCGGCGGCGCGGGGGCTGGGGCTTTTGCTGCCCGCGCGGGGGTTGGCCGTTCAGCTGCGGAGCCACAGGGCGGGCCTGATTGGCATTATTGGGGCGTGCAGGGCGCTGGGCCGGTTTGAGGGCAGCGGGCTTTGCCGCATTGCTGCGGTTGTTCGGGGCTGCCTGCCGGGGCGGGCAGGGGCGGGATGCATCTTTGGGCTGTGGGGCCCGTGGGGCGGGGTTCTGGGCCGGGGCATCCCCATGGGGGGTGTGGCGGCGGCGACGGCGGCGCGCTGCTGTGGACTGAGCATCGCGCACGGCGGGCTCAGCGTTTTTTTCGTTGTTCGGCATAATTGGCTCCCTGTATCGTCAGTCCGGCATGGTCAGACTGCGGCATTCATTATAGTAACGTTTTTCCTCGGCATGGCCCATGCTGAAAGTCTTGCGCGGCAGCACGCCGCCCAGCACAACACCTTTGAACAGGTCTGCTTTGGCAAAATCCGGCATCAGCAGGGCTGTGGCTGGTTTGGCGGGGTCTGCAGCCATGGCGCGGGCAGCCGCGGCACCGTGGATGTAATCCACCGTCACGCCGGGGTTCTGGGCCAGATAATCCCCAATAAAATGTTCCGTGGTGCCCACGGCCAGCGGGTCCGGGGCGTTGGCGGCGTCAAAGGTGATCTCTGCACCGGCACCGGCCAGCACGATATGCTGGTCGCCGCCCTGGAGGGCTGCGCCGTGCTGCTCCAACCAGCTGCCAAAGTCTGCGGCAACGGTGTTGGCGTCCACGCCAAACAGCACACGGTGGATGGGCTCAATCTCAATCGCCGGGGAATGCACGTTGCACACTTCCGCCAGGCACCAGCGCGCCGGGTGGGTCTGCTGCTGTTCCGGCGGCAGGGTGGGTTTCAGTTCTTCCCAATAGGCTTTTGCTGTGGCAAGGGAATGGTTGCCATCACCAACCGCCAGCGTCATGGGGGGCTGGCCGGCTGCGGCAGGCCAGCGTGCGGCAAAAGCAGCGGCATCGCCAAGGTTTGCCAGCGCAGTGTTGATCTGCTCCACCAGCGCGGGGTCCTCCACGGCCCAACCGGCCAGGTGGCCGCCGTTCAGCATCAGCGCGCCATCATACAGCAGCGGCAGCTCCGCCTTATGGGCGGCAATGGGTTCAATCAGGGTACAGGCTTCATCGTCGGCCAACATCATCACATGCGGGGTTTCCAGCTGGGCCCCGCGGCGGATCTTGAGCCGGGGCGGGATGCGCGCCACCACTGTGCTCTCGCTGGGGCGGATGGCGGGCTTGCTGCCTTTTTTAAAGCTGTACTGTTCCAGGTCCACAGCACCAACCAGACCCTGGCGGATGGTACCGTCCATCTGGGTGCGCTCCACATACACATAGCCATGTACACAGCGGGTCAGCAGGTTATCGCGGTAATCCTGCATGGCCGCACGGATCGCCGCAAGGCGCGATTCTTCCTGCGGGGTTCCAAGGTAAGCTTCCGGCAGAACAATGTGCAGGGTGCTGGGTTTGCCCTTTGCCAGTTCCTCCGCTTTCTGCCAGTATTCCGGCTGGGAGGTAAACTGATCCACCGCAATGCAGGCCCACGGGTCCAGCGGGGTCGCTGCACCGGGCAGCAGGATATCAGCAGGGACAAAACAATTCTGCATGGTAATCACTCCTCTTTCACGGATGCCGTTTTTTACGTCCGGGCGCGGCTCAATCCACAGTGCCAACCAGCCCGTAAATTGCCAGCGAGAGAATGCCGATATAAATCAGCACACTGGGCAGGCCGCGGAATATATGTGGGATATCTTTGCTGCGCAGCCGGCGGCGGCCTTCATCCACTACCAGCACGGCGACCAGGTAGCCCACGCCGCTGCCAAAGCCGAAGCCGATGGACTGCAGCAGGTTATAGTTCTGGCTGGCTGCAACCAGCAGGGTGCCCAGCACGCAACAGTTGAAGGTTGCGCCAGGCAGCTGTTCGCGGCAGGCATCGCGGCTTTTGGGGAACAGGCCCAACAGCAGCCACACAATGCCCATAGCGATCAGTGAGCAGTTCAAAAATACCAGCGGGCGCAGGGCGTTGACCGGCAGCCAGCCGGGCAGCACCTTTGCCAAAGCGGGCAGCGTTAAGCTTTGGGCAGCCCAACCCATGGGGGCGCTGATGGTCTGTACCAGAATGATGGGAATGCAGTACTGCCATGTGCTGATTTTGGGGTCGTTGACCAGCTTGTTCAGTCGGGAAACGCCCAGCGCGCGGAAGAACACTGCATTCTCCGCAAACACAGCCATGACGGCGTAGGTCAGGAACTGCGCCACAGCCTGCAAAACGGAAAGCTCAGCGCTTGCGTTTATTGCCATACAGATGACGCACCTCCTCGATCTTATAATGCACATAGGCACCGCCGATGGCGGTCCACACGGCGGCAATCAGGCCAATGATGATAAACCCGGTGCCCGGCTGGTCGGCCAGCGGCAGCGGCGCCACGGGAAATACCACGTTGCCGAACACGGTGCCTTCCGCCAGCAGTTCACGCACAACCCCCACCAGCAGCACCGAAAAGCAGATACCAATGGTATTGTTGATGCCGCGGCGGAACGCCTCGCCCACCGTTTCCAGGTCGTTGGATTCCATACGTTTGATCACGGCGGGCTCCACTACCAGCATGGGCAGATAGATCCCCAGCAGCGAAAGATCCGCCCCAAACAGGTTGTACAAAATGATATAAGCCGGGATATACACAATAGCGGCAGCGTAAGAGTATACCACACCGCGGAAGCGGTTGCCAGTCAGGTGGCAGATTGCCACAGCCAACATACGGGTTGCCGTTACAAGCAGAATGGCGGCAGCGCACAGCATCCAGGCATTCTGGCCGCTTACAGCAGCCGCCACAATGGGTGCCAGCCCCAGACCGCGCACCATAACGGGGTTATTCAGCCACAGGTGGTCATCATGGATATTCTGGGCCAGCTCTTCCTCGGCCTCTTTGCGGGTCTTGGGCTTATTGGCGGGCTGGACCGTTTTGGGCTTTTCGGCCGTAGGTGCTTCCTGCTTGCTTTCTACCGCTTTCTGCTCCGCCTGGGCGGCGGCCAGGGCTTCCTGCTCGATCTGCTCGGCGGTTTTGCCCTGCTCTGCGGCGCGGCGCGCCTGTTCCAGCATTTCGGGGGTCAGCTGGGGGATGATAACGGTTTGGGAATGTTCCTGCAGGGTCGGCTTTTTGTTGCTGTTCTTACGGTTCTCTGTGTTGGGCAAGGCGCTTTTCCTCCTTCCGCATGAATCTGATCCTTTCTGCGCGCTGGGCCAGGCGGTCCAGCCATTCGGGGAAAGCACCAGCCAATACAATGGCAAAGCATACGCCGGTTTCGTATACGCTGTAATAGCGGAACGCCGTTGCCATTGCGCCCAGGAACAGGCCGTAAATCAAACGGCTGCTCCAACGGTTGGGCTGCACCACCGGCTCGCACGCCAGGAATATCCCGCCAAACAGCATGCTGCCGGAAAGCAGGATATACTTTTCCAGGTAGATGCGCTGGCGCACATATTCCCATGGGGCACTCAGGGCTGGAAGTTCGTTCAGGTTGGGCAGCAGCCAGGGCACCAGTACGCATACCGCAAGGTACGGCACAAAGGTAGAAAGCTGCATGTGGCCGCGCACCAGCAGGTACAGCCCACAGGCCACAATGACCAGAATAGTGCAGCAGCCCAGCGGCCCAGCCACATTACCGGTCAACAGGTTGATGGTACTGTCAGACGGCAGGCCGCCGGCAGACAGGGTGGTGTTGCTGCCTTGGGTCAGCACCACTCCGGTGCTGCTGAAAAGTGCCAGCACTGTACCCGGTGCCGGGTAGGACGACATGTCTCGCGGCCATGCCAGCGTTGCCGCCACCAATCCCACCGCCGCCGGGTGGAAGGGATAGTGCCCCTCTCCGCCGAACGCTTCTTTGACAAGCACGGCAATGATCGTTGCCGTGACCACCATATAATACGGGGCCGAAGCCGGCATCATCAGCACAATCAGCGCAGCAAAAGCTTCGCTGGAAGGCTCATGTGCGCGGTACCCCGCCGCATGCAGCGGGGTAACAACACAGTCCGCCACATACGCAGTCAGCAGCCCGGCCGCCATCATCAGCAGCGGGCGCGCTCCGTAATAAAAACAACTGACCGCCAAAAGCGGGACAGTGCAAAACAAAATGTCCCAATAATAATCATAGTTTACACTTTTGGTGATCTTATCATGACGTTTTGGCATGGATACTCCTTTGGGGGTTACAGCGCCCGAACCTGTTTGGCCAGCGCGGTACGGTCCTGCGCCTTAAAAAACGCGCTGCCCATGACCAGCACACTGGCTCCGGCCTGGGCACACAGGGAGGCGGTTTCGGTGTTAATGCCGCCGTCCACCTCAATGCGGGGGGAAACACCGCGCCGGTTGCACTCTGCCTTGATGGCTGCCACACGGCTGACGGTTGTGGGGATGAACTTCTGCCCGCCAAAGCCGGGCTCCACCCCCATGACCAGCACCAGGTCCAGTTCATCCAGGTAGGGGAACACTGCCTGCGGCGGGGTAGACGGGCTGATGGTCAGGCCCACCAGGCACCCAGTCTCCCGCACAGCGGCAATGGTCTGCCCCACATGGTTGGGCACAGCTTCAATGTGGAAATTGATCAGGTTTGCCCCTGCTGCCGCAAAATCCTGTGCATAGCGTGCAGGGTCGGAGATCATCAGGTGAACATCATAAAATGCTTCCGGCACGGCCTTTTTCAGGCATTTCAGCACCGGCGCGCCATAGGTGATGTTGGGTACAAAGTGGCCGTCCATCACATCAAAATGCACCATGTCTGCACCGCACACCATAGAATCGGCCGTTTCGGCGGCAAGGTTGGCCAGATCGGCAGACAGGATGGAAACACTCAATTCCGTCATTGCTTTGTCCTTTATCTCAAATTGCACAGCATCATTCCCGCCGCAGCGGTATTTGGAATCATGCTGTTTTGCTATAAATCCTGGTTTACGCCGGCCTTATGCTTTGTACTGGTTAATCTTATCCATCTGCACAGCAACGCAGGCCAGCGCGCTTTCAATTACCTTGTCCATATCATAGTACTTATACTCGCCCAGGCGGCCGCCGAACACAACGTGCGGCTCGGCATCGGCCAGTGCCTTGTACTTGGCGTACAGGGCGCTGTTCTTGTCATCGTTGACCGGGTAGTACGGCTCGTCGCCCGGCTTCCACTCAGCGGAGTATTCGCGGCTGATGACCGTCTTGGTGCCCGGCTCGGTGGAGCCGAACTCAAAGTGCTTGTGTTCAATGATGCGGGTGTACGGGGTTTCGGCATCGGTGTAGTTGATGACAGCGTTGCCCTGATAGTTGGGGCAGGCCAGCGTTTCGGTTTCAAAGCGAACGCTGCGGTACTGCAAGGTGCCCAGGGAGTAATCAAAATAAGCGTCAATGGGGCCGGTGTAGATCACACGGTCAGCCAGAGCATCCAGTTCAGCCTTGTTAGCCAGGTAGTTCACACCCAGGCGAACTTCCACACCCTGCAGCATGTTGGCCACCATCTGGGTGTAGCCGCCGTTGGGAATACCCTGATACAGCGCATTGAAGTAGTTGTTATCAAAAATCAGGCGCACCGGCAGGCGCTTGATGATGAACGCCGGCAGCTCAGTGCAGGGGCGGCCCCACTGCTTTTCGGTATAGTGCTTGACCAGCTTTTCGTAAATATCGGTGCCGACCAGGTTGATGGCCTGCTCCTCCAGGTTTTTGGGCTCGGCGGTAAAGTGGGCAGCGCGCTGCTCCTCGATCTTTGCCTCGGCCTCGGCGGGGGTCACAACGCCCCACATCTTGTTGAAGGTGTTCATGTTGAACGGCAGGTTGTACAGTTCGCCCTTATAGTTTGCCACCGGAGAGTTGGTATAGCGGTTGAACACAGCGAACTGGTTCACATAGTCCCACACTTCTTTATTATTGGTATGGAAGATATGTGCGCCATAGCGGTGGACATTGATGCCCTCAACATTTTCGGTGTAGATATTGCCGGCAATGTGGTCGCGCTTATCGATCACCAGGCAGCTTTTGCCTGCCTTGGTAGCCTGCTGTGCAAACACTGCGCCAAACAGACCAGCGCCGACGATCAGGTAATCATACTGTTTCATGGGGAACCTCCTTGTTATTTGGCAGAATGGCTGAACGGATCAGCGGAACGGTTTTTCCACTGCTGCACCTGCTGCAGGTGGAATTCAAAATCGCGGTCATCCTTTGTCAGCTGGCTGGAAAGGATCACGCCGGAAATAAACAGCAAAAGCGCCGCCACCAGTACGCAGGCACACACGATCAGCGTAGGGAAACGCGGCACAAGGCCGGTGGCAAAATATTCGCCCAGAACAGGGGCCAAAAAGCACAGGCTGATCATGCCAAGCACCGCAGCCAGGGTGCTGAAAAAGCCGAACGGGCGGTAGTTTTTATACAGCCGTGCAATGGTGCGCAGCACGCGGAAGCCGTCCGAATAGGTATTCAGCTTACTTTCGCTGCCTGCAGGGCGGTCACGATAGTCAATGATCACATTCTCCACCTGCATGTTGCGGTGCAGGGCGTGGATGGTCATTTCGGTCTCGATTTCAAAGCCGCGGCTCAGCACCGGGTAGGTTTTGACAAACTGGTAGCTGAACGCACGGTAGCCCGTCATGATATCCTTGATTTGGCCGCCGAAGAGGTTGTTGGTAAAAAACCGCACCAGGTCGTTGCCAAAATTGTGGAACGGGCGTTTATTCTGGGTGTAATAGGTGGAGGAAAGCCGATCCCCCACCACCATATCAGCCTGGTGTTCGGTGACGGCTTTGACCATTTCCGGGGCCGCTTCCGCCGGGTAGGTATCGTCGCCGTCCACCATGATATAGGCTTCGGCGTCAATTTCGCGGAACATGCGGCGGATGACGTTGCCTTTGCCCTGCTGGTATTCGTGGCGCACCACGGCACCGGCTGTGCGGGCCAAGTCTGCCGTGCCATCGGTAGAGTTGTTATCGTACACATAGATCGTAGCTTCCGGCAGAACGCGGCGGAAATCCATCACAACCTTTTGTACTGTCTGAGATTCGTTATAACAGGGGATAAGAACTGCTATTTTATCCAATGATATTCACTTCCCTTTTGCGGGTAGATTTTTGTGTTTCAGATGCGTGATTTTGGGGTATGCAGCGGGGTGGGTTATACAGCTTGATGCACGTAACATCTGTGCACAGCGTAGGCGCACCGCATGTCCCCCTGCGTAAGAGGTATTTTCCTATCCTGCAGGGTTCGGCAGCCCCACCCTGCCGAACCGTTATGTGCTTCTATTTTTCGGGGGCTGTCCCAACTGCTCTTACGCTTCCGCGCACTTTTTGATCTCGTCCAGCCAGAACCGTGCGGTTTTCTCCCAGCTGTACTTGGCCAGCACTTTGTCCGGCGGGGCCGCAGGCTTGGCAAACAGCGCATCAAGATCCACATCATAGTCATAGGGGTCAAAGTAGCGGGCGGTATCGCCATACAGCTCCGGCAGGCAGCTGGCACGGGCCAGGGCGATGGGTGCCCCCAGGCTGAGCGCTTCCAGCGGCGGAATGCCGAACCCTTCAAACACAGCGGGGTGCAAAAAGCCTTTGCAATTCTGCATCAGCGCTTTGTTCTGGCCGTCTGTCACATAGCCGGGATAAAAGATATTGCTGGTGTTTTGGGCAGCATCTGCTTCGGCGCTGCCAAAGGCAGCAAGGTCCTTGCCGCCGGCCACAACAAAGGTTTTATCCGGGTTGCGGGCGGCAACCTCGCGCACCCACTTAAAGTTTTTGTGCCCGGCCAGGCTTCCCAGTGCGTAATAGTATTCTTTTTTCTTCACGCCGGGCAGCTTGTCAAACACCGTCATATCCGGCTGGACGTTCTGCAGATGCTCCCAGCCGTTATAGGTCACACCGATCTTATCCAGTGGGATGCCCAACCGCTCGCTGATCAGGTGGCGCTGGTTATCACTGACGGTGAACACCCGCCGGGCAAACCATTTGGTGGAAAGGCAGTGGAACCAGAACTTGAAGCGAAAAAACGCGCGGTCGGTTTTCATTACCAGGGGGCGGATATCATGCAGCACCACCACGCTGCGGCGGGTCATGAGCATATCGCTGGCAAGGCCAACGTAAAAGGCGTGGTGTTTGCGCAGGTAACGCGGCAGCACCACCAGATTGTAACTATACTTAATGGCCTTGAGCGGAACAATTTTGATGTTTTTCAGTTCGGGCAGGTGCAGCGGGCGGCCATCGTCCCGGTAGCACAGCCGCACATCCAGGCCGGTGCTCTCCAGCAGGGGGTCCAGCCGGGTCACAACTTCATACACAAAGCGCGGAATGCCCGTGATGGGGTCACACAGCACTGTGCCATTGATCACAATGGGGTTCACTCTTCGGCCTCCTTGGCGGTTTCGTGGTGAGAGCAGGCTTCCAGCTCACGCTGCCAGTCCGCATAGCGGCGGGTGCAGTAATCCCGCAGCTCGTCCTCAAAGCGCTGCTCACTGAAGCTGCGGCTGTGTTCCCGGATCTGCTGTGGGGGATAAGCCACGCCTTCGGTCTCAAACTTCTGGATGCAGGCTTCCAGGCTTTCGGGTGTCTGCTCGTCAAACAGCAGGCCGGTTTTGCCGTCCAGCACAGTCTCACAGGCACCGCCGCGGCCAAAGGCCAGCACCGGGGTGCCTGCGCTCTGGGCTTCCACAGGGGTAATGCCAAAATCCTCCTCGCCGGGGAACAGGAACGCCTTGGCGCGCAGATAATAGCCGCGCACCTCTTCGTCGCTCAGGCCGCCGCCCAAAAAGCGGACGGTCGGGCCAGCCATGGCGCGCAGCTTGTCGCCCTCGCCGCCGCCGCCGATCACGATCAGCGGCTTGTTCAGCTTGGTGCAGGCTGCCACAGCCAGGTCAATCCGCTTGTACCAGGTAAAGCGGCCCACCACAAGGTAAAAATCCTCTTTGGGCACAAAGGGTTCTTCGTTGATATGCACGCAGGGGTAGATCACATCACTGTCGCGCCGGTAATATTTTTTGATGCGCTTGGCAATATAATGCGAGTTGGCGATAAAATAGTCCACCCGGTCCGCGGCGCACTTATCCCACTGGCGCAGCTTGAGCATCTGGCCGGGCATGACCGCCCGCACCAGCGCGTTGGCATTGTTGCGGTAGGTATAATAAAAATCCCAGACATAGCGGGTGGGCGTATGGCAGTAGCAGATATGCACGGCGTCCGGCCGGGTGATCACGCCCTTACTGCAGGAAGAGCAGGACGAAATGACCATATCGTATTCCGAAAGATCCAGTGCTTCAAACGCGCGGGGCATCCACGGCAGCATGGCACGGTACAGCTTGGTGGCAAAAGGCAGCTTTTGGAGATAGGTGGTGCGGATATCATAATCCTTGAACCACGCAGGCATGTTGTTTTCGTCATAGACGAGGGTATAGATGGGTGCATCAGGGAAAACATGGTGCATACAGTCCACCACGCGGTCTGCACCGGCGTATGCCACCAGCCAGTCATGCACAATGGCTACCTTCGGCTTGCCGTTTTTCATCCTCAGCCCTCCTTTGGTTGGTTACTGGATCTTTTCATCGTTGACCATTTTGCCGCCAAACACGGTGCGGAATAAAATTTTGATATCCAGTGCAACGGTCCAGTTTTCGATGTACCAGATATCATAACGGATACGCTCCGCAATATCAGTGTCACCGCGCAGGCCGTTGATCTGCGCCCAGCCGGTCAGGCCGGGGCGCACCTGCTGGCGCACCAGGTAACGGGGAATTTCTTCCTTAAAATGCTCTACATGGAACGGGATCTCTGGCCGCGGGCCAACCAGGCTCATATCCCCTTTTAATACATTGAAAAACTGCGGCAGTTCATCCAGGCTGAATTTGCGGATAATGCTGCCGAACCGCGTTTTGCGCGGGTCGCTGTTGGTGCTCCAGGCCGAATCCTCGGCGGCGTTCACCCGCATGGAGCGGAACTTATACATCATAAAGGGGCGTTTGTTCAGCCCCACGCGCTCCTGCTTAAAGATGATCGGCCCAGGGCTGGACAGCTTGACGCCGATGGCTACCCCCAGCATGATGGGGCTGGTGAGCACGATCAGCACCAGGCTGCCCACCACATCCATGGCGCGCTTGATAAAGGCGTTCAGGATATTATCAAACGGCGTCTGCCGGATGTTGATGAGCTTACAATCGCCCAGCACATCAATGGTGGGGCGGGCGGGCAGGTAATCATTATAAAACGGTACCATGGTAATGCGGGTGCCGTGCTTATCGCAGGCGGCAAAGGCGCGGGTCAGCATGTGCATCTCGGCGGCATCCAGGGCCACCACCACCTCGTCAATGCCGGGTTCATCCAGCGTGACTTCCATTTTGTCATATCCGCCCAGGTAGCGCACATCCAGGTCCGGGTTGGCATAAGGCGCCAGGTAGCCATCCACATGGAAGCCATAATACGGGTTATGTTCGAGTGCCAGCAGGTACTCGGCAGCCATATCGCCGCCGCCAACCAGCAAGATATGGCGCAGGTCCTCCCCTTTCCGGTTGCGGGCACGGTCATACCAGCGCTTGATCATCCGCTTGAAGATCAAAAAGCCGGTGCTGAACCCGTACAGCAGCAGCATGACCCCGCGGGAGAAGTTTTGCAGGCGGAAAACGAAGAGCAGCGCCATAAAGCCCACCACGCCCAGCGCGTTGCCGAACGCAATGGTGGTGCTGCGCTGCCACAGCCCCCGCAGGCGGGAGGGGTTATACAGCCCGCGGCTCCAATAGAGCAGCACCATCACCACGGCGTAGCCCGCCCACCCCAGGGCAACCATAGGGCTGCGGGCAATATCCAGTGCCGGGCCGGCGCCGCCCTCCTCAAAAAAAGGCAGCCAGTTAAAGCGCAGGAAATTGGCCAGCAGGTATGCGGCAATCAGCAGCACAATATCAATCACACTGCTGATCAAGCCCCTGATACGCTGATTTTCACTGAGCAATCCTGCTGCCCCCTCTCTGTACGCCATATTTCAATCGTTTTAGTATATCATAAAATCCATCCGGTTTCAACCAACTGCGGTTCTGCTGCGGCGCTGAAGCAGATTTTACAACTTTCCACTCCCGCTGCCGGACCTGCAGTTTTTTCCGCGTTACTCGAAGAAGTACTCCCAATCCTGATACGTCGCATTCACTTCAACTGCGTTTATCTGCGGGTACACGGTGCCGCTGCCGGATTTTGCCGTCAGCAGAATTTGCCCCACACCGTTGGAAATGGTGATAGGCACCTCGTAACTGTCGCGGTCGGTGGGCAGGTAGAAATCGCCCTGGTTGGTGTCGCGTTCCGCGGCGGCGCAGAGTTCGTTTTCCGTCACACAGGTCACATGCAGGAACTGCCGGTCAAACGGGTGGTCCATGCTGTCAGAGCTGACCAGCCCATAGTGCAGCGTTACATCCGCCACACCGCAAAAATCCGCGTCCGCCGCCGTTACGGTCACCAGCACAGTGCCATCTCCCTGCAGGGTGGCAGCAGTCGTGGTTTCCACGTTCAGATTGTTATCGGTTCCGGTGCGCTCCCAGAAAAGGTGCATGCCGCCGGACTGGAAGGTGTTTGCCACCGGCTGCCAGTAACGGTACAGCTCCCGGTAGAACCACCAGTTGGCGTTGCGGCTCCACCGCTCCGGCGGGGCCACCTTGGGGCTGGGGGTCACGACAATGTCAAAATCCCCCTGCTGGAAGGTTTGCAGGTACGCCAGGCGTTGGCGATCCCCCAGGGCATGGATGATGTAATCCGTGCCGGTAGGCTGCAGCTGGCCAGTCATGGCTTCCAGCGCACTGGAATAGGTGCCAAACAGCCGCTTGCCCGCCGTCAGTTCCTTTTCAGTTGCCAGCTTTTCGGCCTGGTCACCGATCCAGCCGCCCAGCTCCGGCACAAAGGTATAGCCCTCGTGCCCGCCAATGCGGGTCTGCACCTGCCCGGCCATGCCAACGGCCAGCACAGCGGCCCCCAGCACCGCACAGCCTGCGGGCACAATGCGCGCTGCAACCTGCGGAAAGCTTACCTTTTGGCAAACAAGCAGCACCGCTTTGATGATACACGCCGGGGCCAGTACGGCAGCCAGTGCCGCCGCGCCGCCCGTGGGCCCATTGTTGGAGGCACTGACCATGCCGTACAGCAGGTTCCACAGCACCATGCCCAGTGTCAGGGCAAAGCCCCCGGCCGCCAACACAGCAGAGCGTTTGCTGCGGCAGACAAAAATACCGATGCCAAACGCCAGTGCCGCCGCAAGGCAGAACACTGCCGCGCCCGGCCAGTGCAGGTCTGCCACGCCGCACACCCGGTCGCTGAGGGTATTGCCGTAATACCAAGTCTGGTAAGCGCTGGTTCCGCGGGTCTGGCGCAGCCAGGCCAGCGGGTGCCCCCAGCTGATGAGCAGCACCGAAACGCCAAGCCCCACCACACTGGTAACGATGTAGCGCAGTGTCTGCACCACAATTTTACCGATGGAACTGCGATACAGCCGGATGAGATACAGCCCATACCCCAGCGCAATGGAAATATAGGCAGCGCCGCCCATATCATTGCTCCAAGGCACAAAAAAGCCTGCGGCAAAGGGCACCAGCACCGCCGGGGCCAACAGCCGCCTGCTTGTATCCTGCTGCCAGAAATGCAGTCCCAGCAGGATGACCAGTACCGCCAGTGTTAAAGCGGCGGAGCGCATCATGCGGGCGCTGTTGCCGTTGGCGGCGGCATAGCTCAGCAGGGTGTTCACCTGACCGGCAAACGGCAGGTTTGCCCCCTGCACATAGGCAAAAAACACGCTGCACAGCGCCAGCGCTGCCGCGCGGGCCGCACGGGCAGTGCCGATGACCACCAGGCAGACCGCCAGCACCAGCAGCTCAAAATAGAACCAGGTGCAAAAGTTTGTGGCGAACATGCTGCGGCCAAAGCTGTTGCCCAGCACCAGCAGCAAACCGCCCACGCTGTACAGCTCGCCCGCACCAAGGTAGACGGTAAAATCACGATAAGGTACCTGCCCGGCCAGCAGGTGGCGCACCGGGTTATAATTCTGGAAGTCGCCGTTCATGATCTCGTACCCGATCTCATAATTGGCGGCAAGACCGCGCACTGCGGCAAGCCCGGCCAGCACCAGCAGCAAAAACAGCCACGGTGCTGCGCGTTTGAGCTTTTGTTTTGCTGTCTGCATCAGCGGTAAAGGCCCTCCAGCTCATCCAGCTTTTTCTTCATTTCTGCACGCACGCTGGGTGGGTCCAGAATTTCGATCCCTGTGCCAAAGCCGGCCACCCAGCCGTAAAACCGGGGGCTGACCTGCACATTTACCACCACATTAAAGTGGTCGCCATCCGGGTTGCGCACCAGGGTAACCCCCGTGCCAAACCGGTCGATCATCGCCCCGGCCAGGCGGTTTTCGCACCGCATGGTCACTTTGCGCACCGGGCCGTTGAACATATCAAACATCTGCTGCATATACTGGTTTACGTCAAATTCGGCGTATTCCTCAGCGCCTTCACGTTCGGTATCCGGCAGCAGCTCCACTTTGCGCATTTTATCCACGCGGTAGTGCTTCAGACGGCCTTCGGTATAGGCGATCATATAATAGTTTCCGTTTTCCCACACCATCACCCAGGGGCTGACGGTGTACAGCTGGCCTTCATGACGGGGCACCATCTGCTTTTGCAGGTCCCAGTCACAGTATTTGAACCGCACCTGGTTGCCCGCGGTGATGGCGCTGTGCAGGGTATCCACGCTGTAAAGGATCTTTTCCTCCTGGCTTTTCACCCGGCCGGAAACCAGCACCTTGCGGTCCAGCTCCTCCTGGCGGTAGCGGGAGGTGAACCGCCCCAGCTTTTCGATCAGTACCTTGCTTTTGCGCGCGGTGATGAACTTGCTGGCATACACAGCGTCCACCAGCAGTTTCAGCTCCGCCAGTTCAAACGGGGTATCCACCATATAATACCCGCCCCCGCGGCCGCGCTGCTGCACGATCTCAAAGGGGGTATCCGGCATTTCGTTCAGGGTCTGGATATCGTCATACACGCTTTTGCGCTCTGCCACAATGCCGCGTTCTTTCAGCAGTTCTACCATGCGCGGCACACTGATGGGGTGCTTTTCGTCGGTTTCCCGCACAAAAATTTCCAACAACGTAAGCAGCTTTAATTTTTGTCCTTCTTTACGGGGCATAAAGGCCGCCTCCCTTCCGGCAAAACAGACCGGCTTCCCGGTTATTTTTTATCAAATGCCTTGCGGCGCTCGGTGGAAAGGCGGAACATTTTTTCCAGCCCTTCGCGGTCGTCATCCACCAGTTTCTGGCGCATGGTGGCAAGTGCATCACTGAACATATCGATCTCACTAATCAGGTTATCCTTGTTCCACAAGAACAGCTCCGCCCACATTTTATCGTTGATGCGCGCAATGCGGGTCAGGTCGCGGAAAGAGTCCCCGGTATACTTGGCAAGCTCGGTGTTATCGCTGGCGCACATCAGGCTGACGGCAATGGCATGGCACAGCTGGCTGACATAGCCGATCATGTGGTCATGCTCTGCCGGGCTGAGCACGCTAATGCGGGCAAACCCCAGTGTGCGGGCCAGGGTACGGCACCATTCAATGGCTTCCGGGGTGTTTTTTTCGGTGGGGGTAATGATAAAGTTTGCCGGGGCAAAGTTTACCTCGGCACTGTGGGCCACGCCGCTGGTCTCACGGCCGGCCATGGGGTGGCTGGCAATGAACTCCACGCCCTCCGGCAGCATCTGCTGCACCGGCTCCACCACGCCGCGCTTTACGCCGGAAACATCGGTTACCAGCGTGCCGGGGCGGACCAGGTGGCCGTACTGCTTGACCCATTCCAGCAGCACAGTGGGGTACAGGCCAAAGATGATGTAATCCGCGTTCTGCACCAGGTCGTCAAAGTTTTCGTTGCGGCCCTCGCAGATATAGGCGTGTTCCAGCGCATAATCCAGCGTGCTCTGGCTGTGGGTAATGCCGGTCACGCGGTAGCCTTTCTGGCTGAGCACCTGGGCATATTTGCCGCCCAGCAGGCCCAGGCCCACAATTAAAAACGTTTTGTTTTTATCCATCCCGTCCATTTTGCTTTCACCCCTGATTTGTTACATGGGCCCCCAGGCCCTTGATGACCTCAAAGAAATCCGGCCAGCTTTTGTTGACCGCGTTGGCCCCCTCGATGACCGCCGGCTGGCCTGCGGCCAGGGCAGCAACGGCCATTGCCATTACAATGCGGTGGTCGTTATGGCCGTTCAGCGGCGCCGTGGGCTTGTGCAGGGCGCAGCCCTCAATTGTCAGGGTATCGCCGTCCGCTTTTACCGTGCCGCCCATCTTGGCAAGCTCTTCCTGCATAGCGGCAATGCGGTCACACTCTTTAATGCGCAGCCGCCCGGCGTTGCGGATGATGGTTGTGCCGCTGCAGAAGCACCCCAGTGCGATGAGCACCGGGCCAAGGTCTGGGCAATCGGCCAGGTCGATCTCCACCGCCTTCAGCAGGCTGCGATGGAAGGTCACATGGCTGCCGCTGCGCTCAAACTTTGCGCCGCACTGCTTTAAGATATCCAGGATCACCCGGTCTCCCTGGTGGGAACCGGAGGGCAGACCCGTTATCGTAATGCCGCCCACAGTGCTGCCCAGTACGGCCAAAAACGCCGCCTGGCTGTAATCGCCTTCAACATCCATGTCTGCTGCCGCATAATGCTGCGGCGCTGCCACTTTGTAGGTGGCGGAGCCATCCTTGCGGGCGCGGACCGAAACTTTAACGCCAAATTTCTGCATCGCATCTGTGGTCAGGTCCACATAGCTGCGGCTTTCAAAGGGAGCGCGCACCTCAATGGTGCTGGGGGCTTCCATCAACGGGGTGGCAAACAGCAGCCCGCTGATGAACTGGCTGGACACATTGCCCGGCAGCGTAAAGGTACCGGGGCACAGGCGGCCAAAAATCGTAATGCCCTGTTCGTTCTGTTCAAAACGCAGCCCCTGGCGCTCAAACAGCTGGGCATAAATTTCCTGCGGGCGCTGCATCAGGCGGCCTGCGCCGGTAAAGCGCACTTTTTGGGCCGTCAGGCTGAACAGCGGCAGGATAAACCGCAGTGTGCTGCCGCTTTCGTTGCAGAACACCGGGCGGGTAATGGTGGCAAAACCGTCCGCATTGCCGCGGCCGGTAATGGTCAGCTCATGCTCGCCCCGCTCCACCTTGGCCCCCAGCTGCTGGGCAGCCCCCAACGTGGCCAGAATATCCTGCGAAAATTCCACATTGCCAATGTGGCTGGTACCGGCGGCCAGGGCCGCGCACACCACAGCGCGGTGTGCCGCGCTTTTGCTGGGCGGCACGGCAGCGGTTCCGGCCAGGCGGCCCGGTTCAATGGCTGCAACGGTTGCTTCCACGGTGTTCCCCTCTTTCATGCCGTTCAGGCATCAAATGTTGTTTCAAACGCCTGCACGGCGGTTTCTACTGTGTTTTCCAGGCGGCCGGTGTTATCCACCGCGGCATCGGACGCTGCGCGGTAAAGCGGCATCCGCTCGGCTTCCATCTTGCGCAGGGCGTCCAGCCCGGTGGAAAGCGGCCGCCCGCCGGTTGCCAGCCGTTCGACCGGGCGCTGCACCCACAGCACAGAGCCGTTCTGGCGCAGGGCGCGGGCGTTGCCCGGTGTTTTGATCACCCCGCCGCCGCAGGCGATGACCTGCCGTGTCTGCTTGCTGATCTCCGCCACAGCCTGAGATTCGTACTTGCGGAACGATGCCTCGCCTTCACGCGCAAAGATATCCGGGATGGGCATTCCGGTGTTTTTCTCGATCACTTCATCCAGATCCACATAGGTTTTGCCCAGCGTTTTGGCCAGGGCACGCCCGATAGTGGACTTGCCGCAGCCCGGCATTCCGATGATGGCCACGTTGGAAAGATCTCGCTTGAGCTTGCGATGGGTGTCAGCGATCACAGCTTCCGGCAGCTTTTGGCCGGTAAAGTGCTCCGCCGCGTACACTGCCTGCGCCACCAGCATCTCGAACCCACAGTAGGCGGGCACGCCAAGTTCCTCCGCACGGAGCAAAAGTTCGGTGCGGAACGGGTTATAAACGCAGTCCAGCACGGCTTCCAGCTTGGGGAAGGCATGCAGGTCCAGCAGGCAGCTGCCGTTGTTGGGGTACATGCCCGCCGGGGTGGTGTTGATAATGATATTGATTTCCGGGTGCTGCTGGGCTTTCTCATAGGTCAGGGCACCGTCCTTGCCGGTGCGGCTGGCGGTCAGCACCTGTTTGGCTCCGGCGTCCTGGCAGACAGCCGTGACGGTGTTGTGGGTGCCGCCGGTGCCCAGCACCAGCACCACAGCCCCGGCAAACTTCACGCCGTGGCAGCGGGCCAGGTAGGCAAAGCCGGTATAATCCGTATTATAGCCATACAGCTTGCCATCCCGGTTGACCACGGTATTCACTGCGCCGATGGCCGCCGCACGTGGTTCCACCTCATCGCAATATGGGATGACCAGCTTTTTGTACGGGATGGTAACATTGATGGCTTTGAACGCCTTTGTCTGCATAAAGGCATGGGCCTCTTCCTCCGTGGGCAGCGGATGCAGCTCATAGGAATAGCCGCACACGGCCTCATGGATGATTTTGGAATAGCTGTGGCCCAGTTTGGCTCCGATCAGACCGTATTCCATGTTGCGCTTCCTTTCTGTTTGCTTCAGCTGTATTACTTTTGCCCCAGCGTACCGTAACGCACGGTCAGCAGGTCCAGCACGGCAAATGCTGCCAGGGTGTTCTGCACCACAGCAGCACGGGGCACAATGCAGGGGTCGTGCCGGCCCTTGATCTGCAGTTTTGCATCTGCCTTGGCGATATAATCCACGGTATCCTGTTCTTTATAAATGCTGGGGGTGGGCTTTACCGCCGTGCGGAACACAATGGGCATGCCGTTGGCAATGCCGCCGTTGATGCCGCCGTTTTTGTTGGTGGCCGTTACTACTTTGCCGTCCCGCATGGTAAACGGGTCGTTTGCCTGGGAGCCGCGCAGGTCCGCAAAGGCAAAGCCCGCGCCAAACTCAATGCCTTTGACAGCGGGGATGGCAAACGCCAGGTGGGCGATCTCACTTTCCACACTGTCAAAGAACGGTTCGCCGATGCCCGCGGGCACCCCGGTGATGACAGTTTCCAGAATACCGCCCACGCTGTCGCCCTCGGCCCCGGCTGCGCGGATGGCTGCCTGCATGGGGGCTTCTTTTTCGGGGTCCAACAGGGCAAAATGGCCCGGCTGTGGTTCCGCCATAATCAAACCGGCAGAGCTGGAAAGCGGAGCATCCTCCACCCCGGCACAGCGGGCAATGTGGGTATACACCTTAATACCGCGCTGTGCCAGAATATGCTCACAGATCGAACCCGCAGCCACGCTGGCTGCGGTGATGCGGCCGGAAAAGTGGCCGCCGCCGCGGGCATCCTGCCAGCCTTCATATTTGGCATATGCCGTGTAATCCGCGTGGCCGGGGCGCAGCAGATCCGCCGTTTTTGCATAATCTCCGCTGCGGGTGTTGGTGTTGCGGATCATCATGGTGATGGGGGTGCCGGTGGTATGGCCGTTGACCACACCGCTCAAAAACTCCACCACATCCGGCTCGGTGCGGGCGGTGGAAAGCCCATCTCCGCGGGCGCGGCGGCGGTCCATCCGCTCGGCGATGTACGCTTCATCCACCGGCAACCCCGCGGCCAGACCGTCCAGCACAGCGCCGACGGCGGCACCGTGGCTTTCGCCAAAAATGGTCAGGCCCAATGCATTGCCAAAGGTATTTTTCATCGGCTCAGTCCTCGTTTTCCTTGATGCCAAGCAGGGCGGGCAGTTCGGTCATGGGAATCTTATCGGCGCGCCAGCAGCCCAGGCCGGGCACCTTGATGACGGTAATGGTGCTGCCCGCGCTCTTTTTGTCGTGCTGCATATAGCTCAGCACCTTATTTTTGTCCACACCCGTGCGGGTGGGCAGGCCCAAAGTGCGGTAGATGGCGCGGGTGCGGCGCACAAGGGATTTATCCTCGATCATAGGCAGCATGCCAAGCGCCACACACTCGCCATGGAACAGGCCGTTGGTGCGGCGGCCGCGCACCCCCTTGACAGCCTCAATGCCATGGCCGATGGTATGGCCAAAGTTCAGGCAGGCGCGCTGGCCCTGCTCGTGCTCATCGTTTTCCACCACGTTCTTCTTCACGCGCAGGGAACGGTAGATGATGCGCTCAATGTTTTCTTCGGGGTGTTCACACTCAAACAGGGCAAACAGCTCCGGGTCAGCAATCAGACCCGCCTTGATGGCCTCCGCCAGGCCGTTGACAAAGTGGCGGCGGGGCAGCGTTGCCAGGGCAACAAAATCCACCAGCACCACCTTGGGCTGCCAGAAAGCGCCAACAATGTTTTTGGTTTCGCCCAGGTCAATGGCGGTTTTGCCGCCAATGGAGGAATCGATCTGGGAAAGGGTGGTGGTGGGGCAGTTGACAAAATCAATGCCGCGCATATAAGATGCCGCGCAGAACCCGCCCAAATCCCCCACAACACCGCCGCCGACGGCCACCAGCAGGTCCTTGCGGGTCATGTTGAACTCCAGCATGGCCTGCAGCACCTGGCCATACACTTTCAGGCTTTTGCTGGCTTCGCCCTGGGGCACAGTGTACACCATTCCATTGGGGCACTGGGCCAGCACGGTCTGGGCATACTGCTCCGGTACGCCGGAATCCGTCAGGATAAACACCTTGCGGTTGGCAACATTGGCAAACTGGTACAGGTTGGCCAGGCACCCGCTTTTCAGGATGATATCATAGCTGCGGCTGCCAAGCTGCATGGTCAATTTCATAACAATTCCTCCCGTGTTTTTCCGTCATTTACAGGTCAAATACACCCAGTATCCGCACCGTGCGGCACACGTTTTCCAGCTCATGCACCAGCTTGGCGCAATCGTCCGTTGCGGCATTGGCCGGGCAGACAAGCTGAACATAAAAATAATATTCAAACTGAACATGGGGCAGCGGACGGCTCTTGATGGATTCCATGTCGTAGCCGAACCGGCCGATGACCTGAATGACCTCGGCCAGCTTGCCAGGCTTGTTGTCCAGCGTGAAGAGCAGCGAGAAGCGGTTGCCCGCCGTGGGCTTTTCGCGGCTGATCACGATAAAGCGGGTGGTGTTGTCGCCGTCGG
>OHUU01000222.1_pt1 | contig 22995 bp, 19 predicted proteins | sample 1579271 | NCBI WGS metagenome assembly OHUU01 (sample SAMEA3882556, study PRJEB24775) | human gut metagenome | biome: human-associated habitat; feature: intestine environment; material: feces | place: Netherlands | collected 2009/2010 | reverse complement strand
CAGGATGGTGACTTGTTGCCGGTATCTGCATTCAAGGGTATCGAAGACGGTACTTGGGAACAAGGTACTGCTCAATACGAAAAACGTGGTGTAGCTGCATTCGTACCTGAATGGAATGCTGAAAACTGTATCCAGTGTAACAAGTGTGCATATGTTTGTCCTCATGCTTCTATCCGTCCGTTCGTACTTGACGCTGAAGAACAGAAGGGTGCAGACTTCGAGACATTGAAAGCTGTAGGTAAACAATTTGACGGAATGACATTCCGTATCCAGGTTGACGTGCTTGACTGTCTGGGTTGTGGTAACTGTGCTGATGTTTGTCCGGGCAATCCGAAGAAGGGAGGCAAGGCTCTTACAATGAAACATTTGGAAAGCCAGTTGTCTCAAGCAGCCAATTGGGAATACTGCGCTAAGAACGTGAAGAGCAAACAACATTTAGTAGATATCAAAGCCAATGTGAAGAACTCTCAGTTCGCTACTCCGTTGTTTGAATTCTCTGGAGCTTGTTCAGGTTGTGGTGAAACTCCGTATGTGAAACTGATTTCCCAGTTATTCGGTGACCGTGAAATGGTTGCTAACGCTACCGGATGTTCTTCTATCTACTCTGGTTCTGTTCCTTCAACTCCTTATACTAAGAACGAAAAGGGTCAAGGTCCTGCTTGGGCTAACTCATTGTTCGAAGATTTCTGCGAATTCGGTTTGGGTATGACTTTGGCTGACAAGAAACTTCGTGCACGTATCGAAGCTGCTATGAAGGATGCTATCGCCAGTGATACTTGTCCAGCAGAATACAAAGAAGCATTCCAGGAATGGATTGACGGTAAGGACGATGCAGACAAGAGCAAAGCTGCTGCCGAAAAGATCATTCCAATGGTGGAAGCTGCTAAAGATAAATGTAAGAACTGCGCTACCATTGCAGAATTCAAGAACTATTTGGTTAAGAAGAGCCAATGGATTATCGGTGGTGACGGTGCTTCTTACGATATCGGTTACGGTGGTTTGGACCATGTGATTGCTTCCGGCGAAGATGTAAATATTTTGGTATTGGATACTGAAGTTTACTCTAATACTGGTGGTCAGTCATCTAAGGCTACTCCGCTGGGTGCTATCGCTAAGTTTGCCGCTTCAGGTAAGCGTGTACGTAAGAAAGACCTTGGTATGATCGCTACTACTTACGGTTATGTATATGTTGCCCAGATTGCTATGGGTGCTGACCAAGCTCAGACTTTGAAAGCTATCCGTGAAGCAGAAGCTTATCCCGGTCCGTCATTGGTTATCGCTTACGCTCCGTGTATCAACCACGGTTTGAAGGCAGGTATGGGTAAGAGCCAGGCTGAAGAGGCTAAGGCTGTAGAATGCGGTTACTGGCACTTATGGCGTTTCAACCCTGCTTTGGAAGAAGAAGGCAAGAATCCATTCATGCTTGACTCTAAAGAACCGAAATGGGAAGGTTTCCAGGATTTCTTGAAGAACGAAGTTCGTTTTGCTTCTGTAATGAAACAGTATCCTGCTGAAGCAGCAGATCTATTTGCTGCTTGCGAAGAAATGGCCAAGAAACGTTATGCTTCTTACAAACGTATGGAAGCAATGAATTGGAGTGAATAATTTCTAATACATGCATATAAAAAAGGCTTGTTCATGAAGAATAAGCCTTTTTTATAACCTTTTTCTACCATTAGTATATATGAGGTCACCCATACGTATGTACAAAACAAGACTTCAATTTCAAGTATTTCTACTGTAACCATCACCATTTATGGCTTAAGGTTACCAAAAATTTCCTACCTTTGCACATAACATTATGAAAAACCTATAAACATGAATATTCTAATCAACCTGAAATACACATTGGCTGTCACAGCCGGACTGTGCTCCTCTTTTGCATACGCACAAAAACATCCTCATATCATACTGATAATGACCGACCAACAGCGAGCTGATGCCATAGGCTGTATGGGAAACGATGCGGTTATCTCCCCTAACCTGGACGCACTAGCTGCCGAGGGAACATTATTTATGAATGGTTATTCTTCTTGTCCAAGCAGCACTCCGGCACGTGCAGGTCTGCTGACCGGACTTTCTCCTTGGCATCATGGCTTGTTGGGATATGGAAAAGTATCTCCCGAATATAAATACGAAATGCCACAGATGCTAAAAGACGCTGGTTATTATACTTTTGGAATCGGGAAAATGCACTGGCATCCCCAACGGATAAAACATGGTTTCGAAGGCACTCTGCTAGATGAAAGCGGACGCGTGGAGGACGAGAATTTCACCAGTGATTACCGCCAATGGTTCCAAACAAAAGCTCCCGGAAAGAATCCTGACGCCACCGGTATAGGCTGGAACGACCATACGGCAAGTATATATAAATTGCCCGAAAACCTCCATCCTACCTATTGGACAGGAGAAATGGCCTGTGAACTTATCAGCAACTACGATCCGACCAACAAACCGTTATTTCTGAAAGTTTCTTTTGCCCGTCCACACAGTCCGTATGATCCACCACAAAGATATCTGGACATGTATGAGGATGCCCTAATACCCGATCCTGCTATCGGAGACTGGTGTGGCAAATACGCAAAAAAACTAAATCCTGAAAAGACGGCACAAGACGCTCCATACGGTAATTTTGGCAATGAATATGCACGCAATTCCAGACGTCATTATTATGCCAACATCACTTTCATTGACGAACAGATAGGCAGAATTATCCAAACATTGAAAGAAAAGGATATGTATAATGACGCATTAATCGTTTTCGTTTCCGATCATGGCGATATGATGGGCGACCATTATCACTGGAGAAAGACTTATCCATACGAGGGCTCCACTCATGTGCCATACATCGTGAAATGGCCTTCCGTCGACCACGTTACACCGGGAAAAACAGACGCTCCCGTAGAGTTGCGTGATATTCTTCCCACTTTCCTCGATGCAGCCGATGTGACCATCCCCACTGACATGGACGGCCGTTCTTTGTTGCCACTTGCCAAAGGCATGGAAACAACCTGGCGCAAGTATCTGGATCTAGAACATGCCACCTGTTACAGTGATGATAACTATTGGTGTGCACTGACTGACGGCAAAATAAAATATATATGGCGTATCCATACCGGTACCGAAGAGTTATTCGACTTAACCCAAGACCCTCAGGAATTGCACAATGCCGTCAATGACAAAAAATACAGGAAGCAGCTGACGGAAATGCGTAATGAAATGATCCGTCATTTAAGTGAACGCGGCGAAGAGTTCGTGAAGGACGGTCGATTGGTGGTCAAGGAGAAGACCATGCTTTATGGACCTAATTATCCGGGGAAAGAAAATAAAAGATAATGTACGTTGTACAGAGGGATCGTCTCCAATTGTCCCACTTTTTCCTACAACAGAGTTTTATAATTCTGTTGCCACTGCTGTCACCTTTTCCCTGTACTCCCTATGAATAGGGAGTTAGAGAGGTGATGGCAATACATTATTTTATGTAATAAAAATGCCTGCAGCCACCACTTTATCCACCGTGTTTATTGCACAAGCCTGCCCTGTCCGGTGGACAAAGCAGGCTTGTGCAATAAACACGGTAAGCTTGTGCAGCCTCGAAACTGCGACTTTCCTTGCCAAAGTATTCAGAATCTTGATACAAGTTCTGTCGGGTCCTGCAGCAAGTTCCACGAAATCCTATACCAAGTTTTGCCGTTACACCCAGCATCCTTCCCTTTCGGAGGAGAAGGATAAACCGATAGCCGGAAAGACTTAAACTAAAGGTTGGAAGATATAGATCTTTGAAACGAAACGTCTTGTTCTTTTTATCAGACGTCTTCATCTTTTTTGCAAACATCCTTGTTTTTTCCGAAAAGAATAAAGGCTTTCGGAACGATACGGGACTGTGACCGGAAACAGATTTCTACACATACGTATGTACGTGTAAAAAAATATCCTGCCACCTGCTTGCTATAATGACTGACCCCGAAACCAAATTCCCTTTTCCATAACTTATCGGGCAAGCTAATCAGAGCTCATTCCAATAGCATAGGAAAAGCGATGGAACATCAAATTCACACCGCTTTATCTCTAAAAACAAGAAAATGAGTTTCCAAGTGAACCTCCATTTCACCCGACAGATTCTTCATTTCAGCAAGAAAGGATGCACGAGTTTCATCAAATTTCTGAAGCCCCTCTATCTTTCTATTTTCCAACAGTTCCTGCAGTCTGTTCACAAATTAAAATATAAAGCCTAACCCTAACGACAAATTGGAAAGAGCCAATTTATCTTTCCCTTCATTCTTCTCGTCAGTAATATTAGCCGATTTCAGACCTTTTTGATAAGCAACATTCAAAAACAAGCGCTTCCAATAGATGCTGCCCTGTATGGCAATTCCCCAGTCAAAACGGTTAATATTACCTTTAGGATCGTCCCCATCATCATTCTTGCCAAAGGAGGGACAATCATCTTTGGTTATGGTATGTTTATTTTCTCCATATTTGTCGGGGGATACTGTCAAATATGTATCCGACTCATATTTAAACTTACCAAACAACCCATAAGAGAAGTAAGGCCCCACTCCCAACTGAACCCTAAACGATTCTGACAAAGGTAAAGCATAAGCAAATAAAATAGGAACGTCCAAATATCCCAGATTATGTTTTTGAGTGACACTAGTGCCGCGAGATTCTGTCACATCATATTTCTTATAAGAATCCAAATCGACCCGATGCGATTTTTTAGTAGTAAATTTATCATATTCATAAGTGATACCTTTCATAGAAAGTCCAATAGCAGGCTGAATACTAAAGTTGCCAATCACAGGAACATCTATAAAATAATGGACACTGTAACCCATATAGCTTTTATTATTATAATCTTGATCTGCCATAAGATCATTATACTTCCCTGTAGCACTGGTCATATTTAACCCCACACGAATACCGGAAGTAGTTTGTGCTTGTGCCGTGAATGCACATACGGACATAGCCATGATAAAAAACAGTTTCTTCATAATGCAGTATTTTTATTAAAATTTGTAATCTTGTTTTACTCCTTTCATAGTGAACAATAAAGAAAGACGGACAGACCAATTTTCATCAATAGCATACTCAGCTCCTATTCCTGCATAGAAACCTGGATGCATTTTAGATTCCTCTACGCTAAACATGCTGCTCATATTGAGCAGCCTTCGCATTCCACATTAAACCCTGTGCATACGATGTTAACGAAATTAGCATTAAAATGCTGCAATAATTGTCTTTTCCATACTTCGTAACAATTGACTCTATAAGTTTACATTTGCAAATGTATTGCAACTTTTATATTCAAAAAACTATCATTTGTCAAGATTTACACTAAACACACTAAAATAGATACCAAGCAGCTAAAATTAACGACTATATATACAATAAATAAATTATGCCAATAAGACAAGCTTGAAAATTTGTAAATTAAGCTTCACATTCCAGCTCTATATGATATGAAATTGGAAGAGCCATCAAAAAAACAGTTCTACTTTTCACACCTCTCCAAGCTGGCAGTATAGAACCATTTAAAACATAAACAAACAGGCGTTCATTTCCGAAGAATAAACGCCTGTTTGTTTTATGTTTCACTATTCAGCCATATCAACAAATCTTTTTGGCAAGCAACCAATTTTCACTTCTGTTGACGAAGCCGGCTAACTTAAACACTTATTTTATTTCACGAATCAACATTCCCGGATAAAAATCGCCACCCGATACTTTTCGGAAAGTGGTAAAACCAAAGTCCGAACCATAAGCCTGTTCCTCGGAAGCCATATAGCGATTATCCCAAATCAGATTTTCCTTAGGCTGAATCACTCCTACACGCTTATAAGTCATTTTGCCTTCTTTGCTCAGTTCGGCTTCCAGTACTTCAAATTTAGACTTTTCAGTGACTCCCTCTTTCAAGCCAATATAAGCTTTAAGGGGAGAAACACTAATTAAGGGGGTATTTACTTTGAACTGGTCAAAATTCTTTTGCAGACTCGCTATATTTTCATCAATGGCACGTTGGCATGCCTTTCGCACCATTTGCTGGGGCTCGTCCAAGTTAATACCCAAAAAGGAAGTGTTACTTCCATCACTATGCTGGCTGCCCACATACTTCAACTTGAACATCTTACGGTTATTATTGAAAGCATTCACCTTCTCCTTATTATCCTTATCAGTATAATATTGAGTATAGAATTTTGTTGCAGTCTCTTCATCCCAAACCAGTTGATAGAGATAAGTATCAATATTTACTTTAAACCCCTTATAGGATGCAACTATATCTCCCGTAGAATTACCTAAATCCATATAGGATGTCTCACCGGTGTAAATGGCCGCTGCCGCACCCAGCCCTTTGACAATTCCTCCCCACACACTTGAACCTTTTGAACGGTCAATATAGCGAATGTCATTCACAATAAGAAAAGTATTTCCAATCAAGTCCTCACCGGCATCTTCCAGCAGAGCGTTTCCGCGTTGAGTCTTGGATGCCAGAGCCTTGTCCAGTTCGGAAGCGTTATACAGCCCTCGTTCTTTCACCAGTTCCACATCACAGATCCCTGTCATGTAATCACGGTTAAACCAGCGTCCTACCATACGGCTGGCAATACCATTGTTTCTGATAAATTCATCTATCTCCTCATGGTTTTTATCCAATTTCTTTTCAGAAGTATAGATTACTTTTACACTTAAATCATGATTATTGTATTTATCAGGAACAGGAATTTTGAGAAAAACATCCTTTATTTCATCACCAAATTCTCTTCCTTCGTGATTGATCATCATGCTATAAAGAGAACTGCGGCGATATTTTATTTCGCCGTCTCCCTGGGCTTGAATTTGAGCGGCGAATACCACCGCCAACAGCTGTATTATAATGAATCTTTTCATTTTTCAAACATTCAATAATTAATAATCCCAATGTTTATCTGGAATGACAGAGGTTATCTTAAACATATTTGTATCCGGGTCAAAACGTGCAATCACTCGAAGAGCCTCTACTTCGGTCAAGCTCTTCTTGTCTTCCGCTAACATATATTGTTTGGCCAAGACCATATCCTCTTCTTTCTCGAACAAGCAAGGCACCAGTACCTTGCCATCCGGATCAATAATCCCCCACTTTCCATCGGACATCACATAAGCCATCTCATTATCAAAATTGGATGCATTGGCAAATCCCTGCTTCAGACGAACAGACTTTTGCACCCCATCATAAAGGTAATACAGGTTATCCTTTTTCACCCATATCAATTTCGAATCGACTATAGGAGCTACACCTTGCCACTCTAAAGGAACGACAACCCGGTTCTGCAAATCAATAGCCCCCCATAATTTGTTCAGGCATACGGATGCATACCCCTGATGAAAATTGCCTATACGGTCATACTTATCGGATACGATTTGTCCTTTCATATCTACATAAAACCAAGAAGCATTTTTTTGTACTCCCAAGCGCCCATTGTTCACACTGGTAAGCGAATTAGTATATTCAATAGGAATAACAACTGCCCCTGTAGAATCAATTGCACCAAAAGCCGATCCCTTTTGTACCACCCGGTATCCTTCATTGCTCAGGAAAGCCTTTGACAGGCCACCAATCACCTTGTTCCCCTTTTTATCTATGAAATACAATTCATCATCCAATGAAACCGGAGCTAAATTATGGCTGAAAGCCCCAAACTTTCCCTTTTCTGAAGAAGGTATTCTGACCATCACTTCAGCATCCAAATCATAATAAGCTTTAGCTATTTGCTTCTTTTCCACTTTAGCAAGCCTAAGCATATTGTCTGAAGGAGGAAGAATAGCCTGATTGGCAGTTAAAGGAATAATAGTATTTCCATGGATATCTACCAACCCTTGGGATTTCTTATTAATGAAATAAAAATAATCGACCCTTGATGAAGGCAACTGGGACTCAGCAGCATGAGGCTTGGGAAGCAGCAAGCTCTGTATCTCCTGCTTGGTAGCAGGAAATGCGGACTGGTCTGCCTTAGTATAAAAGGCAGCCTCATCAAGCAAAGCTCCAGTTTTCTTATCTCGCAAAACAGGGAAGTTGCCCACATCTTCATACTTGGCAGGAATTATTTCCCGCCCATTTTCATTGATTAACCCGAATTTACCTTTAGACACCATGTTGTTCTTTTTATCGTATTTGCCACCGATATTAACCCAACAGATTCCTTGGTCGTTGAAACTGCCTATAAAATTATAAGTAGGCTTCACTATGATATTGCCAGCTGAATCAATGAACCCGAACTTCTTGCCTTTCAAGACATATATCAGTTTTTTATTTAAATCTCCCATTGCCTCATAATCAGTTTTCAGGATTTCCTTACCTGTCTTATCAATCAACCCCCATTTTTCACCTGTATTACTACTAGCTTTATTGCCTATGAGTCCACCCGTTGTTAGCATTACTCCTTTTTTAGTATTTCCACCTTCAGCGACGGGGCAAACCCCGTTATAAAATTCACCGATATATGTATATTTCCGTTTTGTAATGATTTCACCATCTTCATTAATCAGACTGTATTTTCCATCTTTTCCTATTTTAGCGATACCGTCTTTAAAAGGGGTAGCTTCATCATATTTATACTTTATCACTACTGTCCCGTCTTCCGTCATAAAGCCATAACGCCCCTTTTCATTCTGCACGGCCTTCAACCTCTGAGCTTGCACAGAGCCACTGACCAGCACCAGCAGACATAGAATTAGGATAACTTTTTTATTTCTCATATTCTCTTTATTTAAAATCATTTGAACTTGAATTAATGGAGCCAAGTAATATTAGTAGTAACCGGTTGCTGCCCATTACCAAATGCTACACCTATAGCTTTGGCAGCTTCTATCCTCTGCTTTTTCAGCCCCGCTTCATCCTTATATTTCTCACGATTCTCAAAATCCCAATCACTGGTCACCTTTTGCTTTATTTCATTATACAAAGCTTTAGCTTCACCTTCACAACTACTTCCCGGCTCAATGAAAACCAACCAGTCAAAAGCCCTTGAAGCACCTTCCGCATCGGGTGACTTTGCCCATTCGGATCTGGCGTATTGCATAATCAATTGACAATTATAATTCACATATTGAGTATAATAAGTGTCTATCAGTTTACTAGCTTCCTCATAGCCGACACAACATTCAGGAATGGAGGTAACATAATACAATGCAGCATCATACTCATGCATAGAAGCACTTTTTTGCGCTTTTATCAATATTTGCCTATAATTACTATTATACCAAGAGATAATTTTTTCTTTCCCTTCGCGTATAAATTCTTGCATTTTCACGTTTTTGCCATTTATTGCACGGAAAGCATTGATATATGCTAATATTAGTACCTACTCCTTTTGCATCCACAGTGAGAGTAGAAAATACTTTCTGCCCTACTGCATCTCCTATATACAAAGTCAATTGAACAGTAAGCGCTGTACTGACAGGAGGACCGGACAATGTTTCCTTATATAAAGTATTGGCCTTAGCTGTGATAAAGAATGGTGTAAAATTGGAATTGGCAACACCCCCCTGAGCGGCCACTGCCGCAGCTAAACGATTTCCTAAAATCTCTTGTACCTGAGATGGAAGTTCCTCTTTCTGGGCAGCTTTAGCTATTGTAAGGCTTATCTCACAATCCTGTGCTGCCGCAGACATGGCACAACATGCACACCAAGCGGTAAATATCATATTCCTTATTTTCATATCTTTTCTATTTTTCTCCGATAACCAATTCAGCTTTACCTAACCCTTTCGTCATTACTTTGCAGGTAAGATTGGCTTTCTGATTGAGATATTTGCGCAAATCATTTGCAAAGCTTCTTGTATCTCTAGCCATTCCATTTTCACGATAAAGCGGAATGCGTACCTGCTCAAAAAGCATCATATTCTCAGTTGCATCAGTTAAACTAAAACGATGAGCCACCGTATTCTGCGCCACCCAATCTTCTATGATTTCCTGTAGTTCAGCCCCCCCAAATTCACTTTCCAAATTAACACCGCTCCCATTATCAAACACGTGGACTTCTAATGCTACTTCACGGCCATTAGCCATCAAATCATCAAAATGTTTCTGTAATTGACTTACGAAAGCATCCATCTTGTCTACTACCGCTTCTTCCAACAATACTGCCACTTCAGCAGCCATAGAAGGTTCTCCCGTACCTTGCGTCGCTGCGACCTGCTTATTAGTGTAGGCATCCAAGCCTCGCAAAGTATAAGTAACAGAACGTTTGGGACCCATTGTATTAATATTCCAAACTACTTCAATCAGAATATCAGCTTTAGCTCTATTCATTAACCGATCCAAAGGAGACTCTGCCAGTGAAGCTCCCGAAGTAGAACTGGTAGTCATCTCATGTTCCGCCGAACTCTGCTCTATGGAACGAATAGAAGATGCCATATCTTTCAACGGAAAATCTTTTTCAGCCATCAACTCACCTATTTTCGTTATGACATTCACCAAGTTCAGATCATTATCCAACGCCTTTTTATAATCCGGAAGTTCGGTAATAATGCCTTGATTGTTATATTTTTGTGTATAACCATTATGGGTACACCACACATTAGCAGGAACAACCATAATGGTGGGTTTTTTAGCCTGTCCATACACTCCGGTGTGTACAAGTGCTACAATAAATAAAATAGCATATAATTTTTTCATGTTTTTCTGTCTTTATGGTTTTAAAATTTTATCTTCTATCAGTTTCTGCTGTAATTGAGAACGAAGCACACGCACCGTAGTGGAATAAGAAATTTGAGTCTTATTAGAAGTCTTCATGTTAGAATTTGTTTTCTTATCTTCCATACTTACATACTTCAGGTATTCCCCTCCGTCTCTAAAAAAGTCGTTAAAATAATATGCATACCGTTCCTGTGCATTCACTTCTGTTACCAAAGGGCGCACACTACATTCACGACTACCGGCAACAACACCTTTGAACAAGACATCTCTTACTGCATTTTTCTTTGCCTGCTCTATAGCATCTGTACGATTTTTCCCTCTGCCCCAGGCGCGAAGTGTTTCCGACCCATCCAGTTCTACTCCCAAACATTCACTCTCAAAGGAATGATAGGAAGAAACACTCTTTTTGCTGCTGCATCCGGCAAAGACAAGTAAAAGCAGACATCCCAATTTCCACGTATAAAATAGATATTTCATAATTTTTTCTTCTTTAAAATTCATAGCCTAATTTCAATAATACAATATTCTCAAAATGACGCTCTCCTCCACAAACTTCCACAACGACCAAAGGATACTGATAAATTTCACCATTGGATGCCTTTATTTTCACTATCCGTACGCTTCAAGATAACTCCCTTCACTACGTACCATTATTCAGATAAAACACTTCATGAGCCTGCTGGGCAAAAGCAGGCAATAGTGCGCCAGCCAGTATCAGAAAAGTAACAATCAATCTCTTATACATAAGCTAAAATCCATTATTTAGTCCTTTAATAACTCCGGCTGATACCAGCTCTTGATAGAGGGCGTCTTTCGCAACGGAAACCACTGCTGAAATTCGATACTGCTTTCCCATTTTCACCACTGAAAGATTCTCTCCTATCATATTGGCAAAATTTATATAAGAACCTCCTTTTTGGAAGAAGACATCAAAATAATCCTGATGCTGCTGTTCTACCACCATACTTCCTGCCAAAGGTTTCTGCCGGGTACGTGAAGTCTGACTGGAAAATCCTTTGAAAAGCACCCCATGAACCGCACACTTCTTGATCACATCGATATCCAATTTACTTTTCTTCTGGATTACTGTCACTTTTACTAAATAAGTACCCTGTACACCTACTCCTTCTCCCTCTATCTCATACTTTAAAAGGTCATCACCTGCGTACGCTCCAATACAGATGAATACAAAAAGAATCGTCATAATGATTCTACCGACAAATTTCACATTCATTACTTTCATAATTCTAATCTTTAATTATATATTATTGTTCACACCCTTCTTTACTGGCAAACTGCAAATATTCATCCTTCACTTTCCGATAATACTCTCCCATCAATTTGCCTGTATTCTCCTGAATCTTTTCTTCAAGATCTTCTAACACATATTTCAAAAAACCACAATGATTACTACCTCCTGCTATAGCAGTAGCTGTAGATCCACCAAGGGCATCTATCTCATCCATAGAAACCCCCAGACTAATTCCGGATGAAGGCTTATTTTGATTTCTGCTTTCATCCTTAAAAGAATTAGAGTTCGTAGATTCCAAATCATTATGCACACTTGCAATGTAACCAATCGTATTCAAAGTTCTTTTCTTCTTGTCCTTTTTGGCTTGCTTCAGCGCCAACGCTACTTCTTCATTATCCGGATCCAATTCTGCCGCTATCTTCAGATGCTCCATTCCCTTAGAATAAATGCCATCTGCCACTTGTCCTTTTCCCATATAATAGTGGGCCATGGCATAGTCCGGAATCAAGTCTGTTAATAAATTAAACATACCCCAAGCACCTGCCACTCCCCTTTTTTCTTCTTTCAAAAAGGATTCTGTCACATCCTCTGCAAAGCCATCAGAGAGTTGTCCCTTCGTATCTATCCAACCAAGTACGGAATTCAGCCAAACAGGTGCTTTGCCATCCACAAAACTACCTATATAATCAATCCTTCCCGGTAGTAATAAAGCACCTTGACTATTATATAACCCCATTGCAAAACTTTTGGCAATCCAGACCTTTGCCGATACATCATAATATACCCATTGATAAACACAAGGCAATATAGTACGCCCATATATATCCAAAACTCCCCATTTATCCCGCTTGCAAGCAAGAACGAATCCATCTTCAGCTATTATAAGCTCCTCATATTCTGTAGGAATTACAGTTTGTCCTCCCACTACAAGGCCCATTTTACCATTATCTTCCCTTATTCTGAGAGAATCGGTTATAACTTCTGCTCCAGGATTATTAATTTTTTCATTGACCTCTCTGCTACATTCAGCGATTTTATCAAGCAAATCATCAAAATCACCGTTCCCTTTCGCATTTTTCACTTCTTCTTGTTTCTGGCGATATACCTTATTGGATATAGGAACGCTTATCATTGCTTCTTCTAGAATATATTTACATGGAACAACGATTTCCCCCCTCAAATTAATAGCCCCGAACTTACCATCTTGCTTGATTGTAGCCAACATGTTATCTCTAAAATTATCAGCGTAATCAAATTGAGGTTCAATGACAAATTCTCCTTTTTTATTTATAAAGCCAAATTTGCCATTCTTCTTTACCGCAGACAGTCCTAAATTAAACCCATGAACATCATCTACATTTTCAAACTGCGGTTTAATTATAAAACGGTTGTGTATGTCTATAAAACCTACTTTTCCTCCTAAAACTACTCCCGCCAACTTTTCTGTAAATCTCTTAGTCACCTCTTCATATTGTGGAGAAATCAACCAATTTATCTCATAATCCTGATTTACTAAAGCCGCATCCCATTCACCAAACATAGAATTACCTCTATATTTTGAATTTTCCCACCATCCTTTATTTTCGGTCTGCTCATATCCCCATTTCTTTGTTGCAGCATTTTGGCGTGCTTTCTGCGCATAAAAACTAAAAGGTATAGCACAGCATAACAAAAACAATATTACTTTTTTTACTTCATTCATATACATGTCTTTTTTTAACCTTATGCGGCTTCAAAGAAAAACAATTAACGTCATTTTACAAATTCACAAAACCAAGAGAAAGTATCAAACAGCCTAACAAGCATACTATTCTATCTAAATTAACGACTATATAGCCTCATTTCCATATACCGCAAAGGGAAAATTAAGCACTAAAAACAAAAAAAGCAGCAATCTCACGACTCCTGCTTTTCCACTGTGACTTAAAATCACTTTCTATAAACTTGTATTTTCAACGTCATCAATAGATTCACTACAACAAATAAAACCTATCCTGCAATTCTTTTCTGAACTTCTTGGAAACCTGAAGTTCCGTAATATTCTCAAACGGGGGAAACATGACGCAGCGGTTCTCCTTAATCATCATCAGATAATTGATATTAATGATATACGACTGATGGATCTGGACGAAGCAGGAGTCATATCCCTTGATATGATCGGCCGTAGTATTTTTCTTCAGCAGCAGAGGCAGCTGGTTGTTCAGCACCACTTCCCACAGTTTCCGGTCGGAGTTATAACGGAAAAAACCAATGTCAATGGAACGTAGAATACGCAAATCATTGGTAGGCGTGGATATCATAAAGGTATGCTCGCCGACCGAATGCACACGCGCAGGAATAGCCAAAGATGCAGCTGCCGACTCTTCCTCCTTTTTCATGAAGCGGTCGATAATCCCTTCCAGCTCCTTCTTGTCTATCGGCTTCAGCAAGTAGTCGAAAGCTGCCCCACGGATGGCATAAATCATGTATTTATCATAAGCCGTATAGAACACAATCTGCATATTCCAAGTGATTGCCCCCCTTAGCTGTTCCAGCAGTTCCATGCCCTTCATGTCCGGCAGTTCCACGTCCAGGAACAGCAAATCCGGATGAACCTTTTCCAGCAGTTTCCGGCCATTCACACCGTTACGCGCCATCCCATCTATAGACAGCCTGTTATATTTCTTCAGCTCCAGACAAAGATTGTCCGCAGAGAACTCATCATCATCAATTATTACGACCCTGTATAGTTTATCCATAGTAAACAATCCTGCTTTAGTTATTAACGGAACAAAAGTATTAAAACATGTTTTAACGCACAAACCCGACACTCCGGTTATGGAACTATAGCGACCGTTTCGGACACTATCCTAGCAAAAATAACAACTAAACCATCTTTTTCAAATTATAATCATAGCCTTGGGGCAGGAAGACAGCAAACTCGCAACCGGTTTCTCCGTCTTCCAGCTGCACATTGGTTATGGATATATCGATATGCTTCTTATTGTTAGCGTTCAACAACTGTATGGTTTGAAGAATCACTTTTATACCGGTGCCTGTACCGTAGTTGGCACTGTTTACCCGGTAACCTCCCCCGTTGTCACGCACCTTGACACAGATTCCTTCCCCGGTCTTTCAGATGTCAACCCACAGTCTTTTCATCCCCTCTTTGTCCTTCAGGGCATGCTTGATGGCATTTTCTATCGGAATCTGTATCATCATGGAAGGAAGTATTTCTTGGTCAAGATGGATGGCAGCATCTATGGATGTGGACAGTATAAAGCTATCTCCCAATGCTTCACGTTCCAGGTTGATAAACGTATTGACAAAGTCCAGTTCCTCAGCCATGGTAACACACAGTTGCTCGGTCAGTTCCAGGTTGCGCCGCATCAGTTTTACCAGCCCACGCATATTTCCGACTTGCTCGTCGGTGTAGTTACCCATCTCACGGTTCAGAATGTTAAAAATGAAATGGGGGGAAACCCGGTTACGGATATTCTCCATACGCAAAGTGGCAATCATATTCTGACTTCTCATTTGCAGCAAGAAACGCTGTCTCTTGTTGTATGTGTAGACAAATACAGCGAGCCCCAGAATACAGATGCAGGCAAACATCCACAGGTAAAGCGTCTGGTTCAGCGCCAGAACTTCATTCTCTTTTTGCTGAATGAAAATTTTCTGCTTCATCAGCGTGGTGTCCTGACTGTATTTCAGATCAATTTCAGCTGTACGCATTTTAATACGCTCATTACGTGTAGAATCATCAATACGCTGATTTTCCATTTGATAATAATAAGCTTGTTTGAAATCTCCCACCTCTTCAAAATAATGTTGTAGGTAACGGTTACGGATATGCTGCATATTCGGTTCCACATAATCAGGCTGTATAGCCTCAGACATACGTTTACGTGCTAAAGACAAGTTATTCTGCTTCAAGGCAAGTTCAATCAATTGGGTATCCAAATAATAGAGAGCCGTCTGATTTTCGATAGAACGAAAAAAATCACTGCAAAGGTTTAAATAGTATGCGGCAGAATCAACCTGATTCATCAACAGAAAAGTTTCTCCCAAATTCATTTCAGTCAGATGTTCCTCAAAAATCATATCTGGATAAGAACGAGCTAACAATAATGATTTTCTGAAAAATTCCAAAGCATTAGGATAATCAGCACGAAAATAATAAGAATTACCACGATTATTCAAATAAATATGTTTCTCAAATGGAAGCATCTTATCATATTGCCGGGCAGCCAGTTCATAGTAATGATCACAAGACGTAAAATCACGAAGTTCCATATAAACCTGTGCCAATCCGTAATAAACAGGAAAACGTTTTTCTTCAGGAATCTTCAATGAATCACAGTAAGACAAAGCTTTACGATACCACATCGCACCTTTATCATAATGACCGGTACGGACAAAAGCATCAGCCAAATTAATAGAAATATCATGAAGCATATCTCTCTTACTACCTTTCAAACGATAATCAAATGCTTTTTGAAAACATACCACTGAAGAATCTGTCAACCCTTGACGAACACATACATTACCCCGCATATTGTAAATCTCAGCATACAAATCATTAATTAACGGTGACGGTTCAGCTCCATCGCAAAATACTTCCGCTCTATCCATGCTAAGTTTAGCCGAATCCATCTCGGACTTAAACATATATGCTTTTGCCAAAAGAACAAGATAATGGCAATACGCCACACTATCTGTGGTAAACGACATTTGCCTGGCAGTCCGGGTACATACATAACTAGGATTTTTTGACAATGAATCAATTATAAAATCATAATACTGCATATAGATATCCATTTGGGTCTTTTTATAAGTTCCGGAACTTGTACAAGATACTCCCCATATACAAAATAATATACTATACCATAAAAATTTAAATATCAAATGTATGTTCTCCATCTTATCCTCCTTCATAGTTTATTGACAAACATAAGCAAAAATAAACACAAGCATAAGCTTTTATTAAAATTTATTTGATCCCAAAAAGCCTTTTAGATAAAATTTACACAAAGATGAAGATTCACTTTGTCATGTCATGAAACATCCCTACCTTTGAAAAAAGAATTTATAAATGAAGAAACATGGAAACACTATCTAATTCTGTCCTGACTGTACAAATAGCCGAACATGGCGCTGAGCTTCAAAGTATCAAAAAGGATGGCAAAGAATATCTTTGGCAGGGAGACGCTAAATTTTGGGGACGGCGCTCACCTGTCCTTTTCCCCATAGTAGGACGTGTGTGGAATAATAAATACCGTCATGCCGGAAACACTTATGAAATAGGGCAACACGGTTTTGCACGTGATATGAATTTCAAACTAACCTATAAAGAAGACAAAGGAGCTGTATATTGGTTGGAAAGCACTCCTGATACATTGGGCAAGTTTCCTTTTCCCTTCCGCCTATTGGTGGGATATTTATTAGAAGAAAATAAAATCACCGTAAAATGGCGTGTAGAAAATCTGGGAGCTATGGATATGTATTTCCAGATCGGAGCACATCCAGCTTTCTATTTCCCCAAGTTCGATGCTGCTACAAAGGATCGTGGCTTCTTTGTTTTTGACCGAAAGTCTGACTTAGAATATATCATGCCAACCGAAAAGGGGTGCGTATCACCAGAACGTCATGTACTAAAATTAAATAAAGAAGGGCTGATGCCAATTGATATTCATACTTTTGATTGTGACACTTATATTTTTGACAATAAACAACTGAAAAAAATAACCTTACTGGATAAAAAGAAAAAGCCCCATATCAGTTTGGAATTTAATTCTCCATTGGTAGCTTTGTGGTCTCCTACCAAGACACATCCCGATTGCCCATTTGTTTGCATTGAACCATGGTATGGACGTTGCGATTCTGTAGGGTATTCGGGCGAATTAAAAGACCGTGAATGGATACAGAAACTAGAACCAAAAGAAACGTTTGATGTAGAATATAAAATCATTATAGAGTAATCAAAAATAACGGGGTATGCACGATGAGTCACACCCCGTCTTTTTTGCTTACCGACTTCCCAAATACAAAAATATCATACCAATAAGTACCAGTGCCAAATCCACAGCCTTGCTTTTAAGATTCTTCTCACGGAATACCATTGCACCAAATAGAAAAGAAACAAGCACACTGCCACGCCTTACCATAGATACTATGGAAATCATTGCACCATCCAAGCTTAAGGCATAGAAATAAACAAAATCAGCTGCCGACAGAAAAATAGATATCAGAATAATACACCAATGCCAATGAAACGGAGTGGTAGATTGGCGCTTCGGCCACCATAACAACATCAAAACACCTCCCATCATAAACAATTGATAGATATTATACCATGACTGTACAATCATTCTATCCAGTCCGATACCTCCTTGATCGACAGGCGCCATGAGATACTTGTCATAAAGCCCGCTGACCGCTCCCAACACAGCTGCCATTACCACATAATAAATCCATTTATTATGTTTGAAATCTATTCCCTCTTTCTTTCCGCTGCGGCTCAGCATAAAAAAAGAGAAGACAGCCATCAGCACACCAATCCATTGGTAAAAATTCAATCGCTCACCAAAGACCACTAAAGCTCCCACCAACACCATCACCGGACGAGTAGCGTTTATAGGTCCCACAATTGTGATAGGCAGATTCTTCATCCCAAAATATCCCAATATCCACGACGAAAGGACAATAACAGATTTCAACACCACATAACGATGCACCTCCCACCCAGCAACAGGCACATAAAAAATAGAATCCTCCAATATTCCCGGCCTCCACACTGACAATACAATAAAAGGAAGAAATATCAAACTAGAGAACAACGTATTCAGAAATAATACCGGAATAACCGCATTGTCCTTCAACGACTGTTTCTTAAATACATCATAGAATCCCAGCAATGCAGCCGAGAGAAATGCCAGAAGTAACCACATCATATCTTTCACCTTATTTAAAACAGAAGGCAAAGTTACAACAAAAAATAAACAAAGAAGTGTAGATTTTGATATAAATGGCACGGAAATAAAAGAAAAGGGGGATAGAGAAATACATCTCTCCCCCCCTTTTTTTATTTATGAATGAATATTCTCCCAGACTTTCGCCCAACGCTTACCCTCGATTAAATTCCCAGTGATTTTCTTACGGCTTCCACCTTTTCCTCAGCAGCCGCATTAGCGGCATCGAAACATTTGTGGCAACCCATTTCACCTTTTACTTCCACATAGAACTTGATTTTAGGTTCTGTTCCTGACGGGCGAACTGAAATTTTAGTTCCATCTTCTGTAAAATATTGCAATACGTTACTAGCCTCCGGCATATCTATTTCTGTTATATTCCCATTACCATCAGTAGCCTTCAAAGTTTTAAAGTCTTTGACAAGAACAACCTTAGAACCGCCTATTTCTCTCGGAGGATTAGAACGGAAGTTTTCCATCATTGCCTTAATCTCTTCTGCCCCGCTCTTTCCTGGTTTCACAACATTCACAGTAGTTTCTTTTGAGAAACCATACTCCACATAAATATCAAGCAAAACTTCGAACAATGTTTTGCCCTGATCTTTTGCCCAAGCACAAATCTCTGCTAACAATGTACAAGCAGAAACAGCATCTTTATCACGGACAAAATCTTCAGCCAGGAAACCGTAACTTTCCTCACCACCACCGATGTACTGCTGTTTTCCTTCACGCAAACGGATCTCACGTGCAATCCACTTGAATCCGGTATAGCAATCCAACATTTCGATGTGGTTCTTATCTGCGACAGATTTAATCAGTTCCGTAGTAACGATAGTCTTCACAATGAAATCATCATCCTTCATCTTACCCATCGCAATACGGTTCTTTATTATATAATACAAGAACAGCAAACAGGTTTGGTTACCATTGATCAGCACCCATTCTCCTTTGTCATTTTTACAAGCCATACCTACACGGTCAGCATCCGGATCACTAGCCATTACAATGTCGGCGTCAATTTTCTTAGCCAAATCAATAGCCATAGACAAAGCCTCGGCATTTTCCGGATTCGGAGAAATAACAGTCGGAAAATCGCCACTCTTCACCATTTGTTCAGGCACGGTATGTACATTTTCAAATCCCCATTGCTTCAATGCACGCGGAATCAACATCATACCTGTACCATGAATCGGAGTATACACAATTTTCAAATCCTTCTGACGCTTGATCACTTCAGGATCAATAGAAATTGTTTTCACTTTATTCAAATAGACGCTGTCTACCTCTTCGCCCACAATCTGAATCAGATCCTTGTTACCTTCAAACTTGATGTCAGTAGCCGATGAAATCTTGTTCACCTCATCAATGATACCCTTATCGTGCGGAGCCAATACTTGTGCACCATCATCCCAATAAGCCTTATAACCGTTGTATTCTCTCGGATTGTGGCTTGCAGTGATATTGATACCACTTTGGCAACCGAAGTGACGGATAGCAAAAGAAACTTCCGGTGTAGGACGCAAATCATCGAAGAGATATACTTTGATACTGTTTGCCGAGAAGATATCTGCAGAAATCTGAGCAAACTTGTCGCTGTTGTTGCGGCAGTCATAACCTACCACCACAGAAATCTGCTCTTTATCCTTGAAGCATTTGTTCAGATAGTTGGAAAGTCCCTGTGTAGCAGCACCTACCGTGTAAATATTCATACGATTGGTTCCTGCGCCCATAATACCGCGCAAACCACCCGTTCCGAATTCCAAATCCTTATAAAAGCAATCTATCAGTTCGGTTTTATCTTCGTTCTCCAACATGCGTTTCACTTCTGCCTGAGTTTCGGCATCATATGCCGGGGTAAGCCATTTTTCGGCTTTCTCAGTCACCTGCTTAATCAGTTCCTGATTTTCCATAAGACTGTTATTGTTTTAAGGGTTAATATAAACTTTTTTGTAAGACACAAATGTAGAAGAATAAGTTCAAATATCCTAATTTTATTCAGGCATTTTATATCTGTCTCCCGTCTGCTTAACATACTCTTCAAGGAACTCCTTCGGGTATCCCGGGCGGATTACGCCTGCCGGCTGGCCGATGGAATTACGTTCGAATTGACCGTTTTTCATACGTTTGACAACGCCGTCATTATACTTTACGACAAGAAACTCGCCAAGACGTTTCCAAGTATCGAAAGTGCTTTGGGCAGTCATGTTCGTATAGTTGGTAAGGAATGCCTTTGCTTTGGCAGGGTCTTTTTCCAGCAGTTTGGCAGCAGCAGCCTCAACGCCTTCCTGCGCTTCGTTGAAGGTTGTCTCCAACTCTGTCTGAGTGGCACGCACGTCGCCCATCATCAAGTCATAACGGGGATAAACCATATTGGCCACCCAGTTGAAAATCCAGAAAGCGGAGTTCCAGGAGAAAGTAATGTAATCGGCGCCGTCCACACGGGTGTAGCATACGGGAACCTTGTCCGTACAGCAGTATACGGGCGTAAATACCGTCATGTTGGCATCATCTGTGCCGAACCACAATACTCCACCGATAGGATCGGGCAACTCGGAGCGCATCTGTGCCACGAATACGAAACCGCTCTGCTGGGTGGAGATGGGACGCTCATTGAAGTATTCCTGGTCATCCACCTTGAAAGAGAGTGGAGAAAGGCGGTACGGGGTATGATACGGGCCTGCGCCGAAATCTTTGCTGATGTCGAGAGGAGTACCTTCATAATGGTCGCGCATGGCGTTCTTCACATCCTGCACGGAAACCTTGCGGTTGGGCTTCACAAACAGAGGCATCGGAGTGTCCGTCTCACCCAATATATAAGGCAGGAACTCGTTGCCGCGGTCGGTAAACATATTGAAATAGCTCCATACGCGTGCCTCGCAATAGCAACGGGCACCGAAATCGAGCGGAGCGTAGGCATCGGCAAAGCTGAAATCCTTGTTCACACCGTCAAAATAGCCCTTCTCGCGTGCAAAAGAGATGACGTCGGGGGAGTACATACAGTTCTCCTTGTCGTTCATGTTGAACTGATGAATGCGGCTCTGGTTGGCATGAGCGGAGATACAATCATCGGGCACGCGGACAGCTACCCATACGGCACCGCGCACACCGGGTCCCTTGCCAATCATCTCCATAATCCATATTTCGTTGGGGTCGGCGATGGTGAAGGACTCGCCACTGCTGTAATAGCCATATTCCTGCACCAGTTCCGTCATCACCTTGATGGCCTCGCGGGCGGTGCGTGAGCGTTGCAGACCGAGGTAAATCAAACTGCCGTAGTCGATGATGCCGGTGGTATCCACCAGCTCGGGACGTCCACCGAATGTCGTCTCACCGATAGTGAGCTGGAACTCGTTCATATTGCCGATGACATTGTACGTCTGGCGAGCCTGCTCTATCTGCCCGAGGTATTTGCCGGTGTCCCACTCGTGTATGTCAATCAGCGTGCCTTTCTTGTGCATACCGGCAGGATAATGATATAACTCGCCGAACAAGCCATAGGAATCGGCAGAATAAGAAACGATGGTAGAACCGTCTGTAGAGGCATTTTTACCTACAATAAGATTGGTACAAGCCAGTGCATTCGCCACGGCTGCCACAACAAACAAGACGGAAAGAGTCAGTCTTTTACTTTTCATACTTCAGTTATATTAATTATTAAATCAAATGTCGCACATAAGCCGCTACCTACCAAGTCCGTGTCAAGTCCGTAGTTATAAATACGGAGATGGTACGGAGAAGACAGGGTTCAGACACAGGGTTATTTACCAGACAAACTCAAACTTTTCCGTTGTCTGATTCCCACATCCATCCGTTACAGTCATTTCCACAACATGCTTGCCTCCCTTTTTTACATGATTCGGGTCGAGTTCGCACACCAGATTCCCACTGATGGAATTGGGTTTGCCAAACAAGGCATACTTGCCGTCTATGGTTCCGCGGTAACTGCTGATACCGGTCTCTTCATCTTTTGCTTTGAATACGATGCGCCCTGTACTTCCCCATTGTTTCGGATTAAGCGGAGTAATTTTAGGCGGTACGGTATCAATGGCAACAGTGTAAGTACCCAATTCACGGATAGTGGTTTTCATGAAACCATCTTCATATTTGCCACCGATACT
>OHUU01000221.1_pt1 | contig 23083 bp, 16 predicted proteins | sample 1579271 | NCBI WGS metagenome assembly OHUU01 (sample SAMEA3882556, study PRJEB24775) | human gut metagenome | biome: human-associated habitat; feature: intestine environment; material: feces | place: Netherlands | collected 2009/2010 | reverse complement strand
GGAACTTCCTCTTTTTCTGAGCGGGAAAATGCTTTTACACGCTTGGCAGCCTCTAAGAGAGAACAGATCGAAAGCAGTTCTGCGGCACTTAAGGAGGCACCGATCTCTAAACGTTTCAGCGAGTCATTGACACTGTGCACGCCGGAAAATGAGAGGTTTCCACAACGGAACAGACGGCTTAATGCATCCTTCGTCTGGAGCTGAAGCTGCTCGATCTGAGCCTTGTCTGTGATGGGACGCAGTGCGAGGCAGCGTTTTTTTGCCTCCGGACTGCATGCGTATTCAGACAGCTGATTTAAAATTTTATTATATTCTAAGGTTTTTAAAACTTTTTCATTCATAAAACAAAAGTACTACGAATGATACAATATACCAGGGACTTCCTAATAAACAAATTTCCCCTTTCTCCCCCACCTGCTAAAGGTGAGGGTAAGAAAGAGGAATATTTAGATTTTAAACAGTGTCAATAAACACGCTTTATTAGTCTACACTTCTTTGTAGTCTGCGTCAACTACATCATCTGAATTATAAGTTGCATTTGGATCAGCACCGGCACCAGCCTGTGGTCCAGGACCTGCCTGACCTGCTGCTCCGCCAGCCTGCTCATACATCTTAGCAAATAAAGACTGTGCATCTTTCATTAACTGCTCTTTACCTTCGTTAAGAGCTGCTACATCTGCTTCAGAAATGTTATCTGGAGTTGTACGGTCAAGGACTTCTTTTAATTTAGCGATGTCTGCCTCAACAGTAGCTTTTTCAGAAGCATCAATCTTATCTCCTGCTTCTTCCATAGCTTTCTCTGTCTGGAATACCATGGAATCAGCATTGTTTCTTGTATCGATTGCTTCTTTACGTTTCTTATCCTGTGCTTCAAACTCAGCAGCTTCTTTTACTGCCTTGTCGATATCGGAATCAGACATGTTAGAACCAGCTGTGATTGTGATGTGCTGTTCTTTACCTGTTCCAAGATCCTTAGCAGATACATTTACGATACCGTTTGCATCGATATCAAATGTAACTTCGATCTGCGGAACACCACGACGTGCTGGCGGGATACCATCCAGACGGAACTGTCCAAGGGATTTGTTATCTCTTGCAAACTGTCTCTCACCCTGTACAACGTTGATATCTACTGCTGTCTGGTTATCTGCTGCCGTTGAGAAGATCTGGCTCTTCTTGGTAGGAATCGTTGTATTTCTCTCGATCAGTCTTGTTGCGATACCACCCATTGTCTCGATGGAAAGTGAAAGTGGTGTTACATCCAGAAGTAAGATCTCACCTGCACCTGCATCTCCTGCAAGTTTACCACCCTGGATAGATGCACCGATGGCAACACACTCATCCGGGTTCAATGTCTTACTTGGCTCTTTGCCTGTCAACTGTTTTACTTTATCCTGAACAGCCGGGATACGTGTAGAACCACCAACTAATAATACCTGACCAAGATCAGCATTGGTAAGTCCTGCATCTCTCATGGCGTTCTGAACCGGAATAGCTGTTTTTTCAACGAGATCATGTGTCAGTTCGTCGAATTTTGCTCTGGTTAAGTTCATATCAAAGTGTTTCGGTCCCTCAGCAGTTGCTGTGATGAACGGAAGGTTGATATTTGTGGTTGTTGCGGAAGAAAGTTCTTTCTTTGCTTTCTCAGCTGCTTCTTTTAATCTCTGAAGAGCCATCTTATCGGTAGAAAGATCTACACCTTCTGCTTTCTTGAACTCATCGATCATCCACTGTGTAATTCTGTTATCGAAATCATCACCACCAAGATGTGTATCACCATTTGTAGATAATACCTCGATGACACCGTCACCGATCTCAATGATGGAAACATCAAATGTACCACCACCAAGGTCATATACCATGATCTTCTGCTCTTTCTCGTTGTCAAGACCATAAGCTAAAGCTGCTGCTGTAGGCTCGTTGATGATACGTTTTACATCAAGGCCTGCGATTTTACCTGCATCTTTGGTTGCCTGACGCTGTGCATCGTTGAAGTAAGCCGGAACTGTAATAACAGCCTCTGTTACTTTCTCTCCTAAGTATCCTTCTGCATCTGCTTTTAACTTCTGTAAGATCATTGCAGAAATCTGCTGTGGAGAATACTGTTTGTCATCGATTGCTACTTTATAATCAGTACCCATATGTCTCTTGATAGAAGATATGGTTTTTTCTGCGTTTGTAACAGCCTGACGTTTTGCAGGCTCACCAACTAATCTCTCACCTGTTTTTGTAAATGCAACGATAGATGGTGTTGTTCTTGCACCTTCCTGATTTGCGATAACGGTAGGTTTTCCACCTTCCATAACAGCTACACAGCTGTTTGTCGTACCTAAGTCAATACCAATGATTTTACTCATAATGATTTCCTCCTCATCTAATATCTATGGAATAATTAGTTTGCTACTTTTACCATACTGTGTCTTACCACAGTATCTCTGTACATATATCCCTTCTGGAGTTCTTCTGCTACTACATTCTCTCCTAAGGTTTCATCCTCCACATGCATGACTGCATTGTGGAAATTCGGATCAAATTCAGCACCGACCGCCTCGATCGGTTTTACGCCTGCTTCCTCTAATACGGTAAGCATCTGGCGGTAGATCTTATCCATTCCGACAACAAAAGCATCTTCTTTGTTATCTTCCGGAACTGCTGCAAGACCACGCTCAAAGTTATCAATGACCGGCAGGATCTTTTCTACGATTGTTTTTGCTCCCATATCGTACATCTGTGATTTTTCTTTCTCTGTACGCTTACGGAAGTTATCAAACTCTGCCATCTGTCTTTTTACCTTATCGGTAAGCTCCTCGATCTGCTCATCCTTTTCGTCTTTCTTCTTTTTGAAAAAAGATTTCTTTTTATCAGGATCTTCGGAATCCGCTTCGGAAGCTTCTGCATCAGCGTTCTCTGCTGTTTCGGCTGTTTCTTCCGTGGATGTCACGTTTTCATCCTCTTTGGTCTCGGAAGCATTTTCCTCTGTGGAAGATTCCATTGCTTCGTCTAATACCTTTTCATCCATCTCTGACATCTATGAACCACCTTTCTATGTCTGTTCCTTATCCTTGTTTAAAATTCCGTCTAAAGAATTCTTCAAGGTTTTCAGGTTATCCATTACTTTCTCATAATCCATTCGTTTCGGTCCGACAATTCCTATCGTTCCCCGAACACCTTCGCCCAATTCGTATGTTGCTGTCACAACACTGCAGTCCTTCATGGTCTGTATCGGGCTTTCATTTCCTATATAAACCTGAATTCCTGTATTATCATCATCTAACAGGTTTTCAGTTACAAGGCTTGCTAACTGCTGTTTCTCCTCAAATGTGGAGATCAGCTCACTTGCTTTCTCCGAGTCACTTAACTCCGGATATTTAAAGAAATTGGTTGCTCCACTTGTATAAATGCGGATATCTTCATCCTGTCCCATCGTCTCTGCCACGGTATCAAGCACATCACTGATGATATCACTGTGGATGCCCGCCTGCTCTTTTAACTTTGCGATGGTTCCAAGGTTGATCTCCTGTAATGCAAGACCGTTTAAATTCGCATTTAACAGGAAATTCAGTTTTAACATTGTCTCATTGTCGATTGGCTCACTGACCGGAATAATTTTATTCTTGACCAGATTGCCTTCGGTAACGATCGTTGCTAAAATCTGTTCTTCATTCATATTCGATAACTGGATGAACTTTACTTTATTCTTATGAAACGTCGGTGCTGTGACCATCGTCGCATAATTGGTATTGTTCGCCAGTATCTTTGCCACCTGCTGCAGCACCTGATCCACCTTCTCCGTGTGTTCGATGACGAAATTCTTCATCTCATTCACTTCACGGTCTTTCTCTTCCATCAGATGATCCACATAAAAGCGGTATCCTTTGTCGGAAGGGATCCTGCCGGCCGAAGTATGCGGCTGTAAAATGTATCCAAGTTCTTCCAGGTCTGCCATCTCATTACGGATTGTCGCAGAGCTCAGATTCAAATCGGTATACTTGGATATTGTTCGTGATCCAACCGGTTCGCCTGTCTCTAAATAGTTGCGGATGATTGCATCAAGAATTTTCGTTTTTCGTTCGTCTAATTCGAATTCCTCGTCCATTCTCTTCTCCATCTCCATACTCTGTAACTTTCTGTAAGAATCCGGCATCTGCCTCTGATCTCAGTTACCTTTTTCTATCTGTTAGCACTCATTATTATGGAGTGCTAACATCTATGTACTTAAAATAGCACCATCATATTCTTTTGTCAACACTAATTTTTATAATTTCTGCGGTTTTATATTTTTTTTATAATTTTCCTGTTTAGACCTTTTTCTTCTTATATATATGAGGATCAGACCAATCAGAACACTAACCGTAACAACCACCATATAACGTACCAGATGTTTTCCTGCATCCAGTCCCATGCATTCCATGATCTTTTTATACCAGAAATATACCAGCATATGTAAAAGGAAAATTTCCGTCGAGAGCTCACGCATTATTTTTGCGGTCACATCCATTCTCTCACTCACCGGAAAAAAGGCTGCAGCCAGGAAAAGATTTGCAGTGACAAGCGGTGTCATAAGATACATATCATGCGATGACTCGCCGATCTTCTGTGTGATGATCCATTCCTCCAGCATCATCAGCACGAGGAAAAATACCGTGTACCATCCATACGCACTTTTTCGGATCCGGTCTGCCTTCACACGAAAGAGATAGCCCATGGTCACAAACGGGAATCCGAAAAAGAATCCGTTTCTTGCCGTAGCAAATACAGAAAGATACCATTGGATCTCATTCGCAGCCGGTAAAACGGTATCGAATACATGACGGTAAGTATTGTGGAAAACTCCAGTCAGATACAACAGCACAGCCGCTGCCACGATTCCTTTCACATTCCACCGAAAACGTGTTACCAACAGATACAAAAACAGCACCGCTGCAACAGTCGCAAGCAGATACCAGAGCTGTATGTAAGATCCTATCAGGAAAAATCTTCTTGCAAGTTCTAATATGTTTCCGGCAGCACTTCTTTTTTTCTCCCAGAAGCGGTCAATGATCGGTATCAGATATAACAGACTCCACCATACATACATCTTTATAATATGGAAAAGATATTTTTTTACCCTGTCTTTGTCTGTTATTTTTTCTCCGATAAAATAGCCGGTGCACACAAAAAAGAACGGAACTGCCATACGGCAGATCACCTGCTGAAATTCGTGTGAAAATACCGGTGCGATTTCCTCAAACGGAGGAATATGAATGGCAGCAACCAAAAATGCTGCCACAAATTTTGAGAAATCAAGTGCTCTGTATTCCTTTTTTTCCGATAGATATATCGTAGACATCCCAGATCCTTTCCTTATTCTGCTCTATTCCATTTCTTTTTGTTTTTTCCTTCCGTTCCGATACCTGAAAATAACGATCCCGATCACCGACAGGATTCCAAGTCCGCTCAAACCAGCACCTTTTTTTAAATACGGCGTACAGTAATAAAATTCGATCTGATGTGTTCCCTCCGGCACATCAACTGCCATATACATCGTATCCGCCTTTAAAATCTCTGTTTCCACACCATCTATATATGCCCGCCAGCCGCTGCTGTACGGAATTGTCATACAGAGCAGTTTTTCCTGATCTGCCGTAAGGGTACCGGATATGTGATTTGTATCCATGACAACATCTTTTAAAATATCCTGTTTCAGACTTTTCGTCCAACCGGCAATCTGTTTTACCGGCTGGCAGACAATCTGCATCTCATCAAACCGGTAAGTTCCCTTTTCATGAAAGGTCAGTGTGATCTCATCTGCTTTTTCATCACGATATCCGGCATTGATCAGATAGTCATCCACACCACTGTAAAAGTTGTTTTTTCTGGTCAGGAATGTGATCATTTTGGTGATTTTTCCACAGGTCACATCAATGTGCAGACGGCTCTTCGACTGTGTTAACGTCTTTCCCTCCTCCGAAAACTGAAGCCCTTTTAATATGAAGTAAGTTTCACTCTCCGGTATCCCCTCAAAGGAAAGTGTTACTGACGCTTTCTTTTCCGTCGCAGTAAATCCCTGGTCGGTCAGTTCCACATTGTGCATATCTGTGATCATATAAGAAATATCTTCATCCGTAAATTCCGTTTCCGTCTTTGTATCAGCTAACGCAGATGGAATCTTATCATCTTCCACGACAATGCCCTGTAAAAGTGCCTGCTGTTTTTCCGTTACCTCCAGCGCTTCATATGTGCTCCGTGGAATTACCGCATCACTTGCAAAGCCAAGCGGCAGTACCGAATCATTTTCATAGGCATCGCATTTTACCTCATACTGTCCCCCGGCGCCAAGCGTTCCGCGATTGAAGCAGACATTATAACCATATGGGCGCAGTCCGCTGTTCCCGGACGGCACCACATAATAACGCACGCCGGAAAGCACCTCTAACATCGTGCGCGCATCAAATCCGGAATAACAGAAATCCCTGGTCTGATTGATGTACATTTCTCTTTGAAACTGGTTGATATCCGGGTTTGCAAGACTGAAATAATAGGAGGTACCATTGATTCCAAGCTGCATCGCCGTGTTTTTCCACTCCTCAGACTGCAGGGACTCATAGCGGTATGTCGTATCTTTCGCATGATTTTTCACAAGACTACCCGCAGCATCTTTTGTCAGCATGGAAAGTGCCTCCCCCTGCGTGGCAAATTCTTCCACATAACTGCCCGCCTGTGGCGCATATTCTGCCCATCCCTGATAGATCAGTTCAAGCATCACCACCACTAACAATGCCGCCTTAAAAACAAATTTTTCTTTCATCTTTTTCCCGGTTCCGACAATGAGAACTAACAGCACGGAAAATAATAATAATGCCACTAATACATACTGTTTCTGATGCTTTCCAAGCATCTCCAAGCACAGGCAGATATAGGTGATCCCCGCCCAGAACAGTGCAATTTTTTTCTTAAAATGCATCTCCATCATCTGAGGATACATTTTTACCGCGATAAAAGACACAAGCATGGAGTATGCCCACATATAGCGGTTGACCACATAACTGCCTCCATTTAACATTTTTCCGGCAAACGGGAACAACAGCAACAGTGTCATAAGTACAAATCCGGCACGCAGCCCCCTGTTTTTTCTGCCGCCAAAGAGAAGTAACAACACCGCTAAGAGGACGATTCCCGTATATCCAAGTTCACTCCAGTAGGTCGAACCTCCGATCAGAAAGCCATACAGTAATTTCCGGTAATAGGATAACGGATACATTATCGAAAACGTATGCTGCGCTCCTGCCCTTCCCGTAGACAGTGTCATGGCAACAACCGGGAGTAATATGACAGAAACAGATGCCAGTGTCACCAGTGAGTATGCCACAAAACGCCATACCCAGTACCATACCGTCTTTAAAACCGGTTTTCCAAATAACATCAGATAACGAAGCAGAGCATAGATGGCAACAAAGATACAGATCATGTATGTAAAATAAAAACTGCTGACCGTCGCTACCGCAAGCATCCCCATATATAACCATGGTTTCTGTTTTTTATAAATTTTATCCACCCCGACCAGAATCAGCGGCAGGTAGATCATCGGATTTAAAAAATACGGATGCCGCACCGCAATAATAACCCAGAAACAGAAATCGTACACCATTGCTCCAAGCAGTGTAGAATATGGTTTCTGTCCATGGTATCTGCAGTATGCAGAAAACGCGAGACCTGCAAGATATATTCTCACCAGAACCATCGTATTGTAAAAGAGTTCCATATATTTTTCATCCGGCACGAACACCGATAAAAGATTGAGCGGATCGCCAATGACATAATAATGAAGTGTCGTCAATACATCTGATCCAAGTCCAATCCGCATATCCCAGAGAGGGACTGAGATCTTATGTTCCGTGGCCAGCGTATCCAGGATCGATAACAGCCAGGAACGGTAATAAAGCAGCGCATTGAAATGCTGCTGCAAACCGTCCGGAACCCATATAAAACTCTTTTTATTTATGATAAATACGGAGAACACTGCCCCCGCAATGATTGCAAAACAAACGGTATATGCCAGAAAGAACCAGACTTTTTTACTGACATTTTCCTCTTTATTCCTTAGGAATCTCATTTTTTAATCCTCACATACAAAGGGACCAAAGCCCCTCGTCTTTAGTCCCCCCTTTCTCTTACATATGAAATCCATATTTCAAAAAATTGTATAACCTGTCAGTCTGCCACTGAAAATTACGCGCACCAAAACTTGCAAACCCTGCCATCCACACCAGTGTTATAACAAAATACCACGGTTTTTTTCTGACACGATCTTTCATTTTTCCAAATGCATAGACCATGGACTGGTCTTTCTTCGCAAGGAAAAACAGAAAAACAAATGTCGGCATCGCCATAAGCGGCGCTAAGTGCCTTCCCCAGTCAACATGTATCACAAACATCGGTATAAAACAGAGATTTACCAGAGCCGCGTATAAATATGGTGTCTGTATCAATTTTACTTTTTTCTGTTTTAAGTCTGAAAAAACATCTTTCCAGACTAACAGATATAAAATAAGCAGCGGTGACATCAACACAAGAATCAGAAGCAGACGCCTGATGGGATCCTCATTGCCATGGAAAAACACAGATGTCACTTCGTCTAACTGATATTTCATGCTTCCAAAATATTCCAGTTGGATTGCAAAATCTGATACTTCTAAATTGGTGCGGGACTTGATAAAAGCAACCGTATTCTCTACACTGTCAAAATTGATCTTTGTAAAAAACTGGAAATAGACCGCTGCAAAAACCTCGACTGCACCGGACAATACCACCCCAAAAAATTCTTTTTTGTGCAGTTTGTTCTCCGCAAATGCATCATAGCATAGCACCGTGAACGTCAGTGGATAATATAAAAAAGCATACCCCTGATGGATTGCAAGTCCCACGACTCCCAATATCGTAATAAGCATCGCTTTTATAGCAAAATTCTTTAACCGCAGTGCTGCTAACACCGTCAGAAGTGTGATCAAAAGCATATAGACATCCAGCCGTCCCAAATTATCTTCATTCCATACATAGGCAATCGAAAACGGAGCTACCATATACGCTACCACAACTCCATAAATGATATCCCTATGTTCCGGATCTGCTGCCAGCGATAACCGTATCAACTGCCCCAGCACGATCGCCAGCACCAGAATCGTCAACATAATACCGATTCCTACATATTTATATGCCACAGTGACATCCAGATAATCTCCATAAAAGAGTTTATATATACTTCCAATCAAAAGTCTTGAACCATTTCCCATGGAATAATCCATGGCATCCCATGCACTGGACCATGTATCCAGATCTAATGCTCTGGTTGATAAAAAGCGGATCAGAAAAGCAATAAAAATCATCGTTTCATAGGAAACCCGATTCCATATTTTCGCAATCTTATGTGTCATGTAAAACTCCTATTCCTGCATTTTAACCACAATGATGCCATTGATATATTCTACACACCCTTTTAGCGGATAAACAGACATATTTTTATATTCATCTGTTTCCACGATCTCCATCATCTCGTCGTAAGACGCCTGTTCCATCTGGACTCCAAAACAATAATTCCAGATAATAGTGTAATGGTAAGAATCATTCAGAAATGAGTCATTGCTGATTCCCATAATGCTCGGCATCATAATCTGGAGATTCTCTGTTGCACAATTATAATCACCCATGATAACGACCTTATCATGCTGGTTCTGAAACTCATCCATCTGCTCGATACGCTGCAAAACATCCTCTGCGATAGAAATGGATTTATGATAGCTCAGATTCATATTAAAATATGCAATGTTACAGTTAATCACATTATAATACACCAGTCCACAAAGCACAAAAATACCGCATCCCTTCAGTATCTTTGAGATCCAGGTTTTCCAGTCTAACTGCAACAACATAATGATCATAAGCAGATAGATCAGGCAGACAGCCATTTCCATCAGCGTATAATACTGCACGTCCGGTGAAGTAAAGTTGATAAAGTATGCTCCAACCGGGATCAGGCAGACAGCTGCAATGGAGGCTAACATTGACATTTTTTTCTTATAAACCTGATTGCGTACTAAAAGATATATTAAGATCAGTCCGATCAGCAACAATGCCGCTGCATTTAATAAGGAATAAACGTGTTTTTCCACACCATGTTCCATTCCAAGGATCAGCCTGAAATGATACAGTGTCTTTTGCAATGCCGCCTTATACTGCCCTAATGACATGATCCCCAAAGCACCGATTCCCTGATAACCTGGCAGTGTAATATTATAACGGATCAATGTGATCTTTAAAATAACCGCATACAGTACCGCTCCGCCGACCAGCATTCCAAGATATTTTAAATCTTTTCTTACTGCTTCTAAGAAGTCAAGTTTCTCAATGACAAACTGCCGGATAATATAAAGCAATACCAACACGATTGCCACCGTTGCATATGCCTGATAAATCCCCATTGCAAATGCAAGACAGACCATTCCTGCTATCGTTCCCCACTTTTTGACACACCAAGTCAGATAAACTGCAAGCGTAGCCAGCAAAAATGCGAGTAGATACGCATCTGCCGTATACATATAAGCAAAAGAAGACACAACGGTCGGGAAGGACACAAAAATTGCCGCACAAAGCACGATCATTCCCTTATTTTTTATTTCAAACATTTCAGTGAGTAAAATAACAACGATACTGATATAAAAAAGAGAAAATGCACCGTTGACCCACGGAAGATCAAACATCGAAGTAATCAGTCCTGCATACCCTAAGAACCAGCGTCCCAGGGTATAGGTAGAACCGACTCCCGTAAAATTATAAATACTGTCCCATATAGGAAGAAAATTAAAGAAACGATAGGCATGTGCCAAAAGTCCAACGATCCATGTTGTTATAAATCCGACCATCCATTCTTCTTTCAACACAATTTTCTTTTTTCCGATTGTAAATGTTTTCATTATCTCCTACCAATTAAACTTCTCTGCGAAATAAGCATCCAGATCCTCGATCTTAATACGCTCCTGCTCCATGGTATCACGGTCACGAACCGTTACCGCACCGTCATTTTCAGATTCGAAATCGTAAGTTACGCAGAACGGAGTACCGATCTCATCCTGTCTTCTGTAACGTTTTCCGATATTTCCTCTGTCATCAAATTCACAGTTGTATTTGTGTGAAAGCTGTGCAAATACCTTTTCTGCGCCTTCATTTAACTTCTTGGATAATGGAAGCACACCGATCTTAACCGGAGCTAAAGCCGGGTGGAAATGAAGAACTGTTCTCATATCCGGTTTTTCTTCGGTTCCGATATTCTCCTCATCGTAAGCAGCACATAAGAATGCTAAAACAACACGGTCTGCACCGAGTGAAGGCTCGATGACATACGGAAGATATCTTTCATTCTTCTCATCATCAAAATAAGTAAGATCCTGACCGGAAGTCTCCTGATGGCGTCCAAGGTCATAATCAGTTCTGTCAGCGATACCCCAGAGCTCGCCCCATCCGAACGGGAATAAGAACTCGATATCGGTTGTTCCCTTGCTGTAAAATGCAAGTTCAGCCGGATCATGGTCACGCAGACGCATCTCATCCTCTTTGATTCCAAGGGAGATCAGCCAGTCACGACAGAAGCCTCTCCAGTACTGGAACCACTCTAAATCAGTGCCAGGCTCACAGAAAAACTCAAGCTCCATCTGCTCAAACTCTCTGGTACGGAATGTAAAGTTACCCGGTGTGATCTCGTTACGGAAAGATTTTCCGACCTGTCCGATACCGAACGGGATCTTTTTGCGGGATGTTCTCTGTACATTTTTAAAATTAACGAAAATACCCTGTGCTGTCTCCGGTCTTAAGTATACGGTATTTTTTGCATCTTCAGTAACACCCTGGAATGTCTTAAACATCAGGTTAAACTGACGGATATCTGTAAAGTTATGTTTGCCGCAGGTCGGACATGGAACCTGATTTTCTTCGATGAAATCACGCATCTCTTCCTGTGTCCAGCCGTCTACGGAACTCTTTAACTCAATTTTTTTCTCTTCCGCAAAATCCTCGATGATCTTGTCTGCACGGAAACGCTCGTGACATTCTTTACAATCCATTAAAGGATCAGAAAATCCTCCAAGATGTCCGGATGCAACCCATGTCTGCGGGTTCATTAAGATCGCACAGTCCACACCAACATTGTATGGGTTCTCCTGAATAAATTTCTGCCACCATGCTCTTTTTACATTGTTCTTTAACTCAACGCCGAGATTACCATAATCCCATGTATTTGCAAGACCGCCGTAAATCTCAGATCCCGGATAAACGAATCCTCTTGATTTTGCCAGTGCTACAATTTTGTCCATTGATTTTTCCATAAATAATTCCTCACCTTTCTATAAAATGGCAGTAAACTGCCTCTTTTGTATGCTTACTTATAAATAATGTATGTGTAGACATCTGTTTCAAATGCCCCATCATCTTTTACATAAGTTGTATCGTCATTGACGTCTGTGTCAGACACCTCTGTTGACCCGCCAATACTCTCTGTTCCATCAGCGATATTTTCATCTGAATCACTCTCATCGGCTGTACTGCCACTGTTTAAACTGTAACCATCCCGGATGGACACACTGTCTGTTCCGGTCAGTTTTACATTCTCACTTGAAACATAGCAGATTGTACCGTCTACTTTCACATCTCTGTTTGCCTTGATGATGACTACTTTTAAATCTTCTCCGGAGTAAATTTCCTCCTTTGTGGCGGTTCCTGTCACCTTTCCATCTTCCACACTGACAAAATCTGTCTTGAAATCATATCCTGCTGCGAGTGCCTTAACAACTTTTCCCTCATAGAGTTCAATGCCATTAAATCCTGTGTAATCTTCCGGCGTCTTATACTTCATCTTAAGTGTTGCCGTACCGTCCTTCACAGACAGATTTTCCAGTTTGACCGCACTCTTTCCATGCTCCCCGGTATATGTGGAAACGGCATCCGTCACATAATCCTTTAACTCCGTCTCATCATAATAATCTTTGTCTAACGTTTCAACATCCACCGAAAGCACGGTTCCGTTTTTCTGTACATACACCGTATCCGTATCCGCATCCAGAGATTTTCCACATCCAGCCAGCATCGAAATGCCAATCAGTACGCTGATACCTGCCATACATGCTTTTCTCATTTTTATAATTCTCCATTCGTCTTACATATCCAATGTTTTACATTATACTATTTCCCATTCCCGATTTCAACCAGTAAATAGTCCCTCCAACATTTTCAGCGTCTGAAACGAATGATCCAGATAAACTGCACGGTAACTTTTCATGATCGCCAGCAGCTGTCTTAACACACTGTCACTGACGGAAAAAGTATACAGTTTTTCCACCCTTGCCGAAATGATGTACTGCATTGTGTAAAGCGTCGACTCTTCCAGTAAAAACCTGCTGGATTCCTCCGGTGACGGATCCTTTTTTTCACACGTTTCACAGATACATCCGCCACGCCTTGTCATAAACCAGCGCAAATTTTCTTTTTCCCCACATCTGACACAGGAAAAAACGTTTGGCGCCTCGCCGTTGACAGCCATCGCCTTCAGTTCAAAAATAAAGCGGACCAGCCTCTTATCATAGGCAGCGCTCGTCAATGCCCTGAGTGACTGATAAAGCAGCTTTAACATTTCCCGTTCATCATTGTTTTCCTGACAGTAATAATCGGCAAATTCCAGAAAATAACACCCATAATATGTAGCTTCAAGTTCTTCCTGAACTTCCCTGAAATAGTTCTGAATGGATGCCCTGACTACGGTGTAGGAACTTCTTCCCTCAAACATTTCAAATTCTCCAAAGGAAAACGGGGTTGCCGCAGCAACAAGTGCACTGTTTGGTCTTCTTGCACCCTTTGCAAATGCGGTGATCTTGCCCCGTTCCTTTGTCAGCAGCGTGATTCTTCTGTCATAATCGCCAATCGGCATCGCATTTAAAACCATTCCGGTCATTACAAGGTTCTGCCCCATTCTGCCTTACTTCCTGCTCTCTGTCACTCTCTTTTTCTCTGCATATCTCCAGATAATCGTCAATCCGTCCTGTTTCCCAAAAAGTGTTCCAGGTTTTCTCCATCGTTTTTCCCTCCTGCCATCTGTATACAGATAGGATTTGCGTTGTGAAAAACCTTATACACGTTAAATATTGGCAACGGTTTAAATTTCGTCCTTATTGTATCCAAAATTTTTGATCAGAAAATCGCTGTCACGCCAGTCTTTTTTAACTTTTACCCAAAGTTTTAAATTGACCTGTTCCTCTAACAGTCGTTCGATCTCATAACGTGCGTTTGAACCGATCTTTTTTAACATTGCCCCGCCTTTTCCAATCACGATGCCCTTATGGGAATCCCTCTCGCAGACGATTGTCGCCTCAATGTCCATGATGTTCTGTCCTTTCCGCTGTTTCATGCGGTCAATGCAGACAGCGATTCCGTGCGGGATCTCATCATCCAATGCATGAAGTGCCTTTTCACGGATGATCTCCGCAACGATCGCGCGCTCCGGCTGGTCTGTGATTGTGTCCTCATCATAAAACTGCGGTCCGTACGGCAGATATTTAAAGATCATGTCAAGTACGGTATCGAGATTCTGTGCGCGCAGGGCGGACGCCGGAACGATCTCGGCAAAATCATATACTTTGCGGTAAGTATCGATAAATTCCAGTATCTTGTCACGGCTGACCGTATCCACCTTATTGATGACAAGAATCACAGGTGTTTTTGTCTTTTTTAACTGCTCGATGATATGCTGTTCCCCTGCTCCGATAAAGTTCGACGGCTCTACTAACCAGAGGATCACATCCACTTCATTTAATGTGTGTTCTGCAGTGTTGACCATATATTCACCCAGCTTGTTTTTTGCCTTATGGATTCCCGGCGTGTCCAAAAATACGATCTGTCCGCGTTCCATATCCGTATAGACAGTCTGGATACGGTTTCTGGTGGTCTGCGGTTTATTGGATGTGATTGCGATCTTCTGACCAATCAGATGATTCATTAAAGTTGATTTTCCAACGTTTGGTCTGCCGATAATTGTGACAAATCCCGATTTAAAATTTTCTTTCATTCGTACTCCATTCCCAAATTATTCATATAAATTTTTCAGCTGCATAAACATGTCGCTCTGACTCTTTAAGTTATCTTCGTTTCCGATGACACAGAGATTTTTTTCTTCCAGCACGGATGCGATCAGATCCTTTAAGCCACGGATATCCTCATCTGTTGCACCGATCACCTGATCGCGCTCTTTCTGGATATCCGCAAAATCCAGTCCCTGTAAATATGCGGTCATGGAACGTGCTCCCTTCGCACTCGGATTCATCGGCGTATCCATATCACTGATCGTACCAATGATGTATTTTGTCATCTCACGCTCGTCCGCCTTAAAATCGGCAAGATACTGCGGGATACCGTCATAGATCTCATCCGTTTTCTTTAAGTTCGGATCACGGTAGGAAACAAAATAAGTATCTCCATTCCGCATATAGCTGTTCATACATCCATAGGCTCCGCCCTTGACACGGACATTGATCCAGAGATAATCATATCCCATAATGACTTTTAAAATGCGCAATGCACCGTGATACGAAAATCCGTGGCGCACATAGTTACCAGCTCTCGCCACATACTGCACCTGGGAGGCATCCATAAATCCCTCATTTTTCTTTTCTAAATGAAGCTCTGGCAGACTCCGCTCTTTCACGATTTCCTTCGACGGATACAGATTTTTTAACAGGAAAGCGATCTGTGCTTCTACCGCCTGATAATCTGCCTCTTCGCAGACAACACTGACGATCATGCGCTCCGGTACAAATATCGTCTGTACCATTTTCTCAAGCTGTGCGATCAGTGCATCTTTTTTCTCATTAAAATGTTCATCTAAATCAGCGACCAGCTCATAGAAGGAAATGCCTGCGGTTGCCTCCTGATAATATGCCGCTCTTGAGAAATAAGACAGCGCACGCATGGATGCCACCGAATGTCCGGAACCGTCAAATGCCGCCTCCACCCTTGAACGAAGCTGCGCAATGATCTCACGCAGGCGCTTTTCATCAGAAATCTTTGTCGTCATTATGATCTCACGCAAAAGATCCATCGCCTGGGGCAGCTCCGATGCAAGCGTTTTTACACGCAGTTCAAACATAAACTGCATATCCTCCGGCTTCTTCACATGCGGATAAACACCACAGCTTGCGGATATTCCACCGGTGTGGATGTTGATCTCATTTGCCAGTTCTGAAAATCCGTACCGCTCTGTATCCATATAGCCAAGGATATATTTTAAAATTCCAACATACGGCAGATCTTTGATCTCCATATCACGGATATCAAAGAGGATGCGCAGATAATCAATACCATTTGAAAACATCTCATGGTGTACGACCGTCGTGTCACCGCATTTTTTCATCGTATTGTAAAGCGGTGCCGCCTCACGTTTCATATCCTCACGTTTTAACATCGGAATTTTTGCCAAATCTTCCTTTGGTGAAGGCTCTTCCTGATACTGTTTTAAATGTTTCGTGTCTGCGATAAGCTGCTTGATCTCCTCTTTACTCAGGCTGTCTTTATATGCAGCAAGTTTCTCTGCCAGTGTCTCTTCTCTTTTTGCATTAAGACCTCTCTCCGGCTCAATCACAACCACCGACGCATGCGGATTTTGAAGCAGGTATTTTTCAATCAATGTTTCAAAATATCCGGTCTCAACCTGCTCCCGCAGGAAACAGTAAGTATCTAATGCCTCCACATGCATAAATGGCTGCATGTCATCGTAAAGCCAGCTGTCCAAACACTGGATGCCGTATAAAAGTCCCTTCGGGAATTGTCCGAAATCCGCTTCACGATAGCGGAACTCTGACGCACTGATCCCGGCAAGCAGTGCTTTCTTATCCACGCCGTCTTTTACCTGACGGTTTAACACATCCTGTATCGTCGCAAGAAACTTCTCTTTATCTGCACTGTTCGCATTTTTTGCAATGATGGAAAATACCGGCTGCATGGTACTGCTGTCATAACCGCCAACGATATCTTTTCCGATGCCCGCGTCGATCAGTGCCTGTTTTAACGGAGCCCCCGGTGCACCGAGCAATGCATAGTCAAGCACATCAAATGCCAGATAAAGTTTTCTATCTAAAATGTCCCCCACAACCAGATTATAAGAAAGATAGGTATTATCTTCCTCAGGTTCTGCGGAAGAGATTGGGTATTTCTTCGTGATCTCCACTGGTTTTTCAAATGGCTTCTGTGCCTTTACTGTAGAGTCAAGTTCAATTTCCTCATAATGGCTTAAATATTCCTCATCCATCCAGCGGAGTTTTTCTGCCACATCCATATTTCCATACAGGTAAATATAGGAATTGCACGGATGGTAATATCTGCGGTGAAAATCAAGGTAATCCTCATAGGTCAGATCCGGGATACGTTCCGGATCTCCGCCGGACTCGTTACTGTAAGTGTTATCCGGAAACAGGGAATTTAAAATTTCCCGCTGCAGCACATCGTCAGCTGAGGAAAAAGCACCTTTCATTTCATTATATACAACACCGTTGATCGTAATCGGCGCATCTTCGCTCTCAAGCTCATAATGCCAGCCTTCCTGTTTAAAAATCTCCTGATGTTTATAAATATTCGGATGGAATACCGCATCCATATAAACACTCATCAGATTCTGAAAATCCGTATCGTTGCAGCTTGCCACCGGATAAATCGTTTTCTCCGGATAAGTGATTGCATTTAAAAATGTATTTAAGGATCCCTTGACCAGTTCCACAAACGGATCCTTGACCGGGTATTTATCCGAACCGCACAATACTGTGTGTTCTATAATATGTGGTACACCTGTGGAATCCTCCGCCGGAGTGCGGAATCCGATATAAAATACCTTATTATCATCATCATTTGAGATTACAGCAATTCTTGCGCCGCTCTTTTTATGACGTAAAACGAGCCCTTCGGATTTCAAATCGCGCAAAGGGCACTGCTCTAAAACTTCATATGCATCCAAATCAGTCAGTTTCATCGTTTTCCTCCAAAATATGGTCTTATGTCTGTTATATTATGTGCAAAAAAAAACACATAATCCAATTCGCCGTTCGTCAATCAAGCAAGCATGTTGACTCACTTGCGCTCATTATATCATGCGCAAAAGCAGCACATGATCGTGATCTACACTCGCTTCGCTCGGCAGTCTTATTATATCACATTTTATACAACTTAAAAAGGGAATGTAATATTTACACTCCCTTTTTGGTACTTATGGAATCATCTGCTGTTATGCGATACGGCTTACATTGGCAGCCTGAGGACCTTTTTCTCCTTCGGTAACCTCGAACTCAACACGTTCACCGTCTTTTAACTCTTTAAATCCATCCATGTTCAATGCGGAAAAATGTACGAATACGTCATTTCCCTGCTCGTCCGAAATAAATCCATAACCTTTTTTGGCATTAAACCATTTTACAGTTCCCTGCTGCATAACTCTTTAAAAACCTCCTAAATACATAAAATAACCATTCAACAGAATCCTCTTTGTCATCTGTTTTGCCTAACAAATCAAAATTAGCATATCTCACTTATTTTGTCAACGATTTTTAGAAATCTTTGTTAATTTTGCACATAAGAGCGTTATGACTGTTTCACGGTAACTTTACTGGTTCCGCAGCCTGTAAACATACCACTCATATTGGTCACTTTTGAGGTATCAATGTCATTTACTGTTTGATCTGCACATCCATCTGAGGATATGGGATGGAAATATTGTGACTGTCAAACGCATACTTGATATTTTCGGTCAGGCGCCACCTTGCAGACCAGTAGTCCTCTGTTTTTACCCAGATACGCACACCCATGTTTACGGAAGAATCTCCGAGTTCATCCACAAATACAAGAATCTCTTCTTCCGGCAGTCTTGCCTCCTCCGCTTCTGCAACAGAATACAACACTTCTTTTGCAGTTCTGATATCTGCTTCATATGCAATGCCTACTACCAGATCCACACGGCGTTTCTCCATGGTGGAAACATTCGTGATGCTGCTGTTAGAGAGTGTACCGTTTGGTACCATGACCACTTTGTTGTCAATGGTGAGCAGTTTCGTATAGAAAATGGAGATCTCTGTTACCGTACCCTCTTTCCCGCCGGAATGTTCTATAATGTAATCTCCGACACGGAAAGGTTTTAACAATAAGATCAGCACACCACCCGCAAAATTTGAAAGGCTGCCCTGTAATGCCAGACCGACTGCCACACCAGCAGAACCAAGCACTGCCACTGCCGAGGTGGTTGCAATTCCAAACAGTCCCATGATAATAAAGATCAGTACCAGATATAGTGCGTATTTGATCAATGGCAGTACAAACTGTCTGACACCGGTATCGACATCTCTGCGTTCCATGGATTTGCGGAACATTTTTAAGATCAGGTTAATGATCTTGCTTCCGACAATATAAATGATAATCGAAACTACAACCTGAAATGCAAAATTCAAAAGATCCGGGATCAGACCCTGCAGCCATGTGCCTACGATTCCAGGGTTCTTCGCAACCTCCTGTAAGTTTTCCTGCGCCTGGTTTAACATTTCGACGGTCTCAGTTGCATTTGCGATTCCTTCTACATTTTCTGCCAGCATATATGGCTCCCTTCGTTTTTATTCGAATTTGAATTTTAAAAAAATCATCTTTAGGCTATGAATGTTGTGAACCTGACACAGATTCACAACTTCCTCAGTTCTTTATAAGTTTTCAAAATTCCATTTCTCATTTTGTCCTGCTCTAAGGAATTTCCTTATTCTAAAGAATGAATGAACAGACCGCTGCGGAGCTTCGGCTCAAACCAGGTAGATTTTGGAGGCATGAGTTTTCCGGCATCTGCGACGGAGAAGAGCTCTGTGATCGAGGTCGGATACATGGCAAATGCAACGGAACAGTCTTCCTCACAGCGTCTGACCAGTTCGTCCATGCCGCGGATTCCTCCTACAAAGTCGATTCTTCCATCTGTTTTCGGATCTCCGATGCCGAGTACCGGATGAAGCAGAAGGTCTTGTAACATTGATACATCTAAACTTTTTACCGGATCATCTGCCACTGCGGCAAGATCGTCCTCCCGGAACTTACAAAGGAACCAGTGTCCTTCCATATACATGGTAAAGCTGCCTTTTTCCTGCGGTCTCTTTTCTTTCTGATCTGTGATCTCCGTCACGTCAAAGCGTTTTTTCATTTCCTTGTAAAAACTCTGGAAAGAGTATCCGTTTAAATCCTTGACCACACGGTTATAATCCATGATCATAAGCTGGTCGTCCGGGAATAACACGGACAGGAAATAATTAAATTCTTCCGTTCCATCATAGTCCGGATGTTCTTCTCTTCGTTTCAAACCGACTTTTACTGCGGAAGCAGCACGGTGATGACCGTCTGCGATATAGATATCTGCCATGTTTTCAAATGCCTGTGAGATTGCTGCAATTTTATCATCGTCACTGATCTCAAACACACGGTGTCTGATTCCATCCTCCGATGTAAAGTCATACTCTGCCTCTCCTGCTTTGACTTTCTCCACGATCTCATTGATCACCGGATTCGAGCGGTATGCTAAAAAGATAGGTCCGGTCTGCGCATTACAGGCATCCACATGATGAATACGGTCTGCTTCCTTTTCTGCTCTGGTGTTCTCATGCTTTTTGATGACGCCATTTAAATAATCATCGATCGATGCACACGCCGTAATCCCTGTCTGTGTGCGTCCATTCATCGTAAGTTCATAAATATAGTAACATTTTTTCTGATCGCGGATAAAAGAACCATCCTCTACCATCCCCCACAACAGATCGTGTGCCCTTTCGTACACTCTGTCGTCATACATATCCACGGAAAGCGGATAACCCGTTTCCGCACGGTCGATCTTTAAAAAAGACTCCGGGTTCTTTTCCACTTCCTCAGTTGCTTCTTTTCTGTTATAAACATCATAAGGGAGGGCAGCGATTTTAGCTGCCTTCCCTTTTTCTGGTCTGATGCTCATAAACGGTCTGATATCTGCCATTTTTGCTGCACCTCATCTTATTCTTCTGAATTAAGTTACCATTTTCCTTAAAGTTCTTTCCTATGCCGATCTAGGAAACAATAGAATGTACCTTTCTTAAACACTCTATTGTCACAAATCACCGTCAGATTTCTAGCAGATCTTGCGAACTTTTAAGACACCCTCTGTATTCTTTAATTTTTCAAGTACATTCTCCGGAACAGAAGTGTCTAAATCCAAAAGCGCATATGCATAATCGCCTTTTGATTTGTTTGCCATTCCGTCAATATTGATTCCTGCATCACCAAGGATCGTTGTATATAAACTTAACATACCTTTGACATTGCGGTGTAAGATTCCGATACGTCCTGCAGTTGTGCATGCCCCCATGCTGCAGTCCGGAAAATTTACAGAATGGACAATATTACCATTTTCTAAGTAATCACGGATCTCACGCACTGCCATAATCGCACAGTTATCTTCTGACTCTGCTGTGGAAGCTCCAAGGTGTGGTGTCACAATGCAGCCCTTCGCGCCAACGGTTGTTGTATTTGGGAAATCAGATACATATTTGTGTACTTTACCTGCTGCGAGTGCATCTACCATTGCCTCTTCATCTACAAGCAGATCTCTTGCAAAGTTTAATACGATGGCAGTCGGTTTCATCATGGCGATCGCATCTGCGTTAATCATTTTCTTTGTGGAATCTAAAAGCGGTACATGGATCGTGATATAATCGCATTCACGGTAGATATCCTCTACATTGCTGATATGTTTGACACTTCTTGATAAGTTCCATGCTGCTGCAACAGAGATATACGGATCATATCCATATACTTCCATTCCCATATGGATTGCTGCATTGGCAACTAACACACCGATCGCACCAAGACCGATGACACCTAATTTCTTTCCGGAAATTTCGGTTCCTGCAAAGTTCTTTTTCTGCTTCTCAGCTGTCTTTGCAATATTCTCATCGTTCTGGTTCTCCAAACACCACTCGATACCGCCTACGATATCACGGGATGCATAGAGCATACCTGCAAACACAAGCTCTTTGACACCGTTTGCATTTGCACCAGGTGTATTGAATACGACGATACCCTTTTCTGCACATTTATCAAGTGGAATATTGTTAACTCCGGCTCCTGCTCTTGCAACTGCCTCTAAAGTATCCGGCAGTTCCAAATCATGCATTGCAGCACTTCTGACTAAAGCAGCCTGTGCATCTTTTAATTCATCTACTTTCTCATACTGATCGGAAAACAGATCCAGACCGACTGATGCGATCGGATTTAAGCAGTTATACTTAAACATTATGCATTCTCCTCCTCAAACTTCTTCATGAACTCTACTAACTTCTCAACGCCCTCTTTTGGCATAGCGTTGTAGATGGATGCTCTCATACCGCCAACGGTACGATGTCCTTTTAAATTTACAAATCCGGCTTCTGTTGCCTCTTTTACGAATTTTGCATCCATATCCTTGTCACCTGTAACAAAAGGAACATTCATAAGAGAACGGTCTTTTGCAACTACTGTACCCTTAAATAACTTGCTTTGGTCAAGGAAATCATAAAGAATCTTAGCCTTCTTCTCATTGTGTTCCTTCATTGCTGAAAGTCCACCCATTTTCTTAATCCACTTGAACACCTTGCCACAGATATAGATATTGTAGCATGGTGGTGTATTATAAAGAGAATCTGCATCCGCCTGTGTCTTCCACTTAAGCATTGTAGGAGTTCCTGGAAGAACGTCATCTGTTATAAGGTCTTCTCTGATAATAGCAATTACAACGCCTGCTGGTCCGATGTTCTTCTGGACACCGCCGTATACAACGCCGTACTTAGTTACATCCATAGGTTCTGATAAGAAGCATGATGAAACATCTGATACAAGAATATGACCCTTAGTGTTAGGTAATGTCTTATACTTTGTTCCGTAAATTGTGTTGTTCTCACAGATATATACATAGTCAAGATCCTCTGGAATATCAAGATCTGAGCAGTCTGGAATATATGAAAATGTCTTGTCTGCTGATGAAGCAAGCTCAACAGCCTCTCCA
>OHUU01000181.1_pt1 | contig 25372 bp, 20 predicted proteins | sample 1579271 | NCBI WGS metagenome assembly OHUU01 (sample SAMEA3882556, study PRJEB24775) | human gut metagenome | biome: human-associated habitat; feature: intestine environment; material: feces | place: Netherlands | collected 2009/2010 | reverse complement strand
CCATCAGCAGGTACATCATCATCACCCTGAGCATCAGCATCATGACCATCGGCGTATACTTCTTCAAGTTCCCCAACAACTTCGTCTTCGGCGGCGTGACCGGCGGCGCAGCCCTTGTGGCAAAGCTCACCCCCCTGTCGGCCTCGGCCTTCTCGTCGTGGGCAAACGTCATCCTGCTCGTTCTGGGCTGGATCTTTCTCGGCAGGAATTTTGCCATCAGCACCGGCTGGGCCACCGTCGTTATGAACGTGGAGCTGGCTGTGTTCGAAAAATATGTCCCCCTCAACGGCCCCCTGTCCGACCAGCCCATGCTGGATCTGGTCTTCGCCATCGCCTTGCCTGCCATCGCGTCGGCACTGCTCTTCAATGTGGGCGCCTCCTCCGGCGGCACCGATGTCATCGCCCTTATCCTGAAAAAATATACCCATATGCAGAACACCGGCGAGGCCCTCTTCATCACCGACCTTGCCATGGTGCTGGCAGCCTGCTTCGTGTTCGACCTCTACACCGCCCTTTACTCCTTCGTGGGCCTGACGGTGAAGAGCCTTGTCGTCGATGCGGTGCTGGAACAGATGAAGATGTGCAAGGCCATCCTCATCATCTGCGACGACAAGGACCCCATCTGTGACTTCGTCATGCGCAAGCTGGTGCGCGGTGCCACCTACACCCCCTGCTACGGTGCCTACACCGACCGCCCCCACTACATGATCTATACCACCCTTACCCACCGCGAGGCCCTGCAGCTACAGGCCTTTATCCACAAAGAGAACCTCAACGCCTTCATCTCGATGCTCAGCACCACCGAGGTGTTCGGCAAGGGCTTCAATCATGCATAAAAAATAATCAGCAGGATAAGCACATCTGTGTCATTGCTCGGAGAGGAATGATGCAGGTGTGCTTTTTCTTTGTTCTGCTTATTCGGCTCCACCCGCAGCAGCTTGGTGTCCTTGCCGCTGAGGACATCCTGTTATCTTAACGGCATTGCCTGCAAAGGAGGGCTTTTTTGTTTGCGCTCAAATGTGCTATAATAAGAAAAGTGTCGTTATTTGGTGAGGAGGCTGGAATCGAATGGACTTAAAGGAGCAAAAGTACGTCTGCACCCTTGCGGAGTGCAAGAGCCTGACCCGCGCCTCGGAGCGGCTGTATATCTCGCAGCCCGCACTGAGCCTGTACATCAATAATGTGGAAAAGAATCTGGGTGCGCCGCTGTTCGAGCGGAATGGCCGGAAATTCGAGCTGACGTGGCTGGGCAAGCAGTATGTGGAAAAGGCTTCTCAGATGCTGGAGCTGGAGCGGCAGTTCGAGGCGGTGATGCGGCAGACGGAGCAGGAGAGTGCCGGGCAAGTGCGTATCGGTATCGCACAGCGGCGCGCCATCTGGTTTCTGCCTGCGGTGCTGTCGGTGTACGAGCGGGAGTGGCCGCAGGTGGATGTGGTCATCCGGGAAGGAAATCTGGCCGATTTGACCACCATGCTGAAAAACCGGGAGCTTGACCTTGTGGTGCTGAGCCAGAGCGATGTAACGTCCGAGATGGAGACTATCCCACTGGGCATGGAAGATTTTCTGCTGATGGTGTCCGGAGACCATCCGCTGAACGAAAAGGCGGTTCCCGTCGAAGGCTCAAAGCTCGACTTCCTTGACCCGCACCTTCTGAGCGGTGAGACGATATTTCTGAACACCGAGATGCAGAGCGCCCGGCGGGTGGAAGAGAAGATCCTGAAAGATTACAAGGTCAAGCCGGGACGCATCCGGGTGGTACGCAATATGGAGCTTGGCGCACAGCTGGTGGCCGAGGGTCTGGGTGTGGGCTTTATCCGGCAGGGATATCAGAAGAACATCCACTATCCGAAGCCGGTGAAATACTACACCATCGATAGTTCCAAGTACGGACAGAATGTTGTGGTGGCCTACCGTCAGGATGTGGAGCTGACCAAACCCATGCGAGCTATGATCATGCAGATGAAGGATGCGGCAGAGGAGTATTTGGAGTTCTGATAAACTGAACATAAGAATTCCAAAATGAAGATATAATTTTTTCAAAATGTACAAAGCGCCTCCGATTTGGTAAACTGAAAGTACCAAAAATGGAGGTGCTTATTATGTTGGAGGAAAAACTGGAGCGAAGCGTTGAGCAGAGCGCAGCTGCCCTGACTGCAATGGCAGACGACTTCTTCGACCACCCGGAAGTGGGTCAGCAGGAGTTTCATGCATTTGAGACCCTGACCGGCTGGCTGGAAAAAGAAGGCTTCACTGTAGAGCGTGGTATTGCTGGTATGAAGACGGCGTTCCGTGCAATCTGGAAGCACGGCGAGGGCGGCCCGAACATCGGCCTGCTCTGCGAGTACGACGCTCTGGCCGGTCTGGGCCACGCCTGCGGCCACCATATGCAGGGGCCGGCCATTCTGGGCGCAGCCAAGGCACTGAAAGATGCAGCCATCGACGCACCGTATACCATCACGGTTTACGGCACACCTGCTGAAGAGACCATCAGCGGCAAGGTCGTGATGCTGGAAAACGGCTGCACCTTTGAGGAGCTGGATGTGGCGCTCATGATGCACGGCGGCCCGGCTACGCAGGTGGATGTCAAGTCGCTGGCACTCAACAAGCTCAAGATCATCTACCACGGTGTCTGCTCTCACGCAGCGCTCAAGCCCGAAAAAGGTCGCAGCGCACTGGACGGCCTGATTTTGGCTTGTCAGGGCGTCGAGTTCCTACGGGAGCATGTTCCCTCGGACGTTCGGATACACTACACCATCGTCAACTGCGGCGGCACGGCGGCAAATGTGGTGCCCGGCTATGCAGAAGCGAGTATGTATGTCCGCTCCTACAACCGCACGGAGCTGGACGGCGTGGTGGCCCGCGTCAAGAAGGTATTGCAGGGTGCGGCCATGATGACAGAGACGGAAGTGGAGATCATCGAGGAAAAGAGCCTCGACAACAAGATCCCGGTGCTGTCCCTCAACGAACTGGTGATGGAGCAGGCCGAGAAGGTCAAAGCTCCCTGCATCCGTCCGGCCCGCCAGAAGACCGGCTCCACCGACTTCGGCAACGTGATGCGCCATGTGCCCGGCACCTGCATCCGCGTGGCCTTTGTCCCGGAGGGTGCAGCAGCTCACTCGCAGGAGTATCTGGATGCCGGCAAGACCGAAGCGGCCCACAATGCGGTGGTCTACGGCGCAAAGATTCTGGCTCTGACGGGCGCACAGCTCATTGAGAACCCGGAAAAGCTGGAAGCCATCAAGAAGGAGTTCCATGAGAATCTGGCCAAAGAACTGCACGGCCAGAGCTGACGCTTTGGCGCGTCAAAAGAGAGGAGAAAATTATGGAAACGAAAAAGAAACAATTCAAGATGCCGCATACCTTCGTCATCATCGGCATCATCATCCTGTTTGCGGTCCTGCTGACCTGGATCATCCCGGCAGGCTCCTACACCCGCTTCGAGAACGAAGCAGGCATTAAGGTCATCGACCCCAACGATTTCAACTACATTGATAAGACTCCCGTCAACCCGCTCGAAATTCCTCTGTACATCGTCAAAGCCTTCATCAAGCGCATTGATCTGATGCTGGTCATCATGTTCGCAGGCGGTGCCTTCCACATCCTGACCAAGACCGGCGCACTCCACGCCGTGGTTGCCAAGATGGCAAAGATCTTCTCCACCCGCGTCTATCTGTTCCTGCCTATCCTGACGCTGGTGTTCGGCCTCATCTGCACCACGCAGGGCGTCAACCTGTTCATTGCCTTTGCACCGATCATGGTCATGATGGCTTTTGCGATGGGTCTGGACTCCATCACCGGTGCATCCATCATCCTGCTGGGCGGCGCCATCGGTTTCTCCACTGGCCCTCTGAACATCAACACCACCATCGTGGCTCAGAAAATTGCCGGTCTGCCGCTGTATTCCGGCGTGGGATACCGCTTTATCTGCTTTGCCGTGTTCTATGTTATCACGAACATCTACCTCATCCGCTACGCGCTGAAGATCCAGAAGCATCCCGAACTCAGCCCCATGTACGAGATCGACAAGACCAGCGAGTTCCGCAATGCTGCTGACCTCGACTCCTTCGGCAAGCTGGACGCCCGCAAGATCTTCATCATGCTGGTCTTCTTCGCATCCCTTATCCTCATCGTCTACGGCGGCATCAAGCTCGACTGGGATATGTCTGAGACTGCATCTGTCTTCCTCGCACTGGCTGTCATCGAAGGCGTGCTGGGCGGCTTTGGCCCCTCCGCAATTTCCAAAGAGTTCCTTGAGGGCTGCAAGAAGATGCTGGGCGCTGCCTTCATCATCGGCATGGCACAGGCGATCAGCAGCATCATGAACGCCGGTCACATCACCGATACCGTTGTCCACGCACTGGCAAACGGCCTGAACTTCGTCCCCACCATCCTGCTCGGACCCGCCATGCTGCTGGCAAACACCATCATCAACGTCTTCCTGACTTCCGGCAGCGGTCAGGCCGCAGCTGTCATCCCCATTCTGGCACCTCTGGCCGACCTCGTGGGCGTTACCCGTCAGACCGCAATTCTTTCCTTCAACTTCGGCGACGGCTTCTGCAACTACGTCCTGCCCACTTCCACCGCTCTGATGGGTATCATCAGCGCTGTGAACATTCCCTATGACCGTTGGATGAAGTTCATGTGGAAGCTGTTCCTCATCTGGCTGGCCGTCGGTTCTGTGCTGCTGATGATCGCACAGGCGATCCACCTCGGCCCCATGTGAACTGGAAGGCGGCAAAAAAATCAGACTATGGCGTCAACAATAAAGGAAATCAAAAATCCCTGGATCCGGACGCTGGCTGAGTATGGTCTCATCACGGTCAGCATCTGGATCATGGTCATCGGCATCTACTTTTTCAAATTCCCAAACCACTTTGCCTTCGGCGGCGTGACCGGCTTTTCCACCGTGTTCAGCCAGCTGCTCCACTGCTCGGCAAGTACCTTCACCACCGTTGCCAACTACGCGTTGCTGGTGCTGGGCTTCATCTTTCTGGGCAAGAGCGTCGGCATCCGCACCGTTTATGCGACCATCGTTATGTCGGTGAGCTTGCAGGCACTGGACGCTCTGGTGCCGATGCACGGTACTCTGACCGACCAGCCTATGCTGGAGCTGGTATTTGCCATTATGCTCCCGGCTATCGGTTCGGCGATGCTGTTCAACATCGGCGCATCCTCGGGCGGCACGGATGTCATCGCCATGATTCTGAAAAAGTACACCAGCATGAACATCGGTTCTGCCCTGATGGCAGCGGATGTGGCGGCTGTGGGCCTCTCGTTTGCAATGTACGGCCCCTCCACCGGTCTGTTCTCCATCATGGGTCTGGTGGCCAAGTCGATGGTGGTGGATAACGTCATCGAGAATATGAACCTCTGCAAGTGCTTCAACATCGTGTGTGAGCACCCGCAGGCCATCTGCAACTTCATCATCCACGATTTGAACCGAAGCGCGACCACCTTTGAAGCGCGCGGCGCGTACTCTGACGCCCACAAGACGGTCATCATGACCACCATGCGGCGCAGTCAGGCCATCCGCCTGCGCAACTTCATCCGCCAGCAGGAGCCGACGGCCTTTATCATGATAGAAAATTCCAGCGAGATCATCGGTAAGGGCTTCAGCCCCGTGTAAAAAGGATTTTTCCGCAGCAGGCAAAACGCACAGCCAGTGGTTTTGCCTGTTTTGCACTACCCGGCCAGATGACATTTTGTGCGGGAAAACGGGTGAAGCGGAAGAGAAAATGCAAGGCTTCCATGACCAAATGGAATAAATCTTGTGTACAAGAGAAATTTTTGGCGATTCTTAACGAATATTAAGACGGAAGCTATGCCTTTTGTAAGATTGTCCGATTATGATAGAACCATCAGGAGCGGTGCGGAAGAGCGCCGCCCCGCAAGAACGGTATAATGAATGAAGAAACCACCTGCCAAGGAGGAAAAAAGCATGGAGATCAAGAAAGCAGCCACGGCTGGTACTCTGGAATCCAGCGACTGCATGGTGACCGTGGAGCCGGGCGAGGGCAAGATCGATTTCTCCCTCGAAAGCTCCGTCATCCACCAGTACGGCAACCAGCTGCGCAAGGTCGCGCTGGAGACCCTGAAGAATCTGGACATCGATAACGTCCGCATCACCATCGTGGACAAGGGCGCACTGGACTGCACCCTGAAGGCCCGCATCGAGGGCGCTGTTTATCGCTCTGTTGATCAGTATGAGGATCTGCCTTGGGGAGGTGCCATTCGATGAATAATCCGAACAAGAAGCGCCTGCGCCGCACGATGATGTTCCTGAATGCGCAGAAGCCCGGCCTCATCAAGGACCCGTACATCTATAAGGCCGACTCCCTGATGCTGGATCTCGAGGATGCTGTGGCCGAGAACCAGAAGGATGTCGCCCGCTTCAGCCTGTACCACGCCCTGAAGACCGTGGATTACCGCGGCGCAGAGCGGGTCGTCCGCATCAACGGTCTGGACACCCCCTACTGGCGGGAAGACATCCGTGCCTGCGTGGCCGGCGGCTGTGACTCCATCCGCATCCCCAAGACCGAGCACGCCGAGGATGTCCATCGCGTGGCTGCTGCCATCGCCGAGGACGAGAAGACCTATGGCCGTCCCGAGGGCGAGGTGCTGATCATTGCCGCTCTGGAGTCTGCCCGCGGCGTCATGAACGCTCTGGAGATCTGCGAGTCTGACGAGCGCCTGTTCGGCATCGCACTGTCCGGCGGCGACTACACCAAGGATCTGCAGACCCACATCACCGGCACCGGCATCGAGCTGATGGGTGCCCGCCAGCAGATGATCATTGCCGCCCGCGCCGCCGGTGTGCAGTGCTTCGACACCGTCTACACCGACCTGAAGGATATGGACGGCTTCCGCAAGGACGTGGAGAACATCCACCTGATGGGCTTCGATGGCAAATCCATCATCAACCCCCGTCAGATCCCCATCGTCCATGAGATCTTTACTCCCACCCAGAAGGACATCATCTTCGCCGAGAAGGTCGTCAAGGAGATCGACTCCAAGAAGGCTCTGGGCATCGGCGTCTTCACCGTGGATGGCAAGATGATCGACATCGCCTTCTACGACGGTGCAAAGCGCACCATCGATCTGGCCAAGGCATCCGGCGTGTATAAGGGGGATTTGTGATTATGTTGAACGCAGTAGGCAGAGAAATTCCCGAAGAGATCCTCGAGCGCACCGGCAAAGAGGTCTTTCAGGGCAACAACTATAAGGACGGCAAGGCTTTCCAGAAGGCCAGCCCGAAAGTCACCCCCGTGATGCGCAACGACCACGATAAGATGGTCCAGAACATCCACGAGGCTCTGGTCAAGTGCAACGCCCACGACGGCATGACCGTCTCCTTCCACCACCACTTCCGTGAGGGCGACCTCGTGGTCTGCATGGTCATGGAAGAGATCCACAAGATGGGCTTCAAGAACATCACCCTGAGCGCAAGCTCTCTGGGCAAGGCCCATGACGCCCTCGTCCCCATGATCGAGGACGGTACCATCGTCAACATTGAGTCCTCCGGCGTCCGCGGCAAGATCGGCGATGCCATCTCCCACGGCAAGCTGAAGGGGCTGGCCACCATGCGCAGCCACGGCGGCCGCGTCCGCGCCATCGAGACCGGCGAGACCCATGTGGACATCGCTTTCATCGGCGCGCCTTCCTGCGACGAGTACGGCAACTGCTCCGGCATGGGCGGCAAGACCAACTGCGGCGTGCTGAGCTACGCCTATGTGGACGCCGAGATGGCTGACTATGTCGTCGCTGTCACCGATTGCCTCGTCGCTTACCCCAACTACCCCGCAGAGATCAACCAGACCAAGGTGGATTACGTCTGCGTCGTGGACCAGATCGGTATCCCCGAGAAGATCGCCACCGGCGCTGCCAAGCCCACCACCGACCAGCGCAAGATCCTGATGGCCGAGTACTGCACTCAGGTCGTGGCCAACACCCCCTACTTCAAGGACGGCTTCTCTTATCAGACCGGTGTCGGCGGCGCATCCATCGCCTCCACCATCTCTCTGTCCAAGATCATGGAGGAGAAGAACATCCATATGGGTCTGGGCGTCGGCGGCCTGACCAAGCCCATGTGCGAGCTGCTGGACCGCGGTCTGGCCCGCAAGCTGGTGGATACGCAGGACTTTGACCTCGACGCGGTCAACAACGTCCGCACCAACCCCAACCACTTCCCCATCTCTGCTGGCGAGTACGCAAGCCCGATGAACAAGGGCGCATTCGTCAACAAGCTGGATTACGTCATTCTGGCCTCTCTGGAAGTGGATACCCACTTCAACTGCAACGTCGTCGTCGGTTCGGATGGCATCATCACCGGCGCACAGGGCGGCCATCCCGATACCGCACAGGGTGCAAAGTGCACCATCGTCATCGCTCCTCTGCTGCAGGGCCGTATCCCGGCCATCTGCACCGACGTGACCACCGTCACCACCCCGGGCGAGAGCGTTGACATTGTCGTCACCGACTACGGCGTGGCCGTCAACCCCCGCCGTCCTGACCTGCTGGAGGCTCTGAAGGCCGCTGACTGCGTGCCTCTGAAGACCATCGAGGAGCTGCGCGACATCGCCTACTCCATCGTCGGCGAGCCGGAGAAGGTCCAGTTCGGCGACCGCATCGTGGGCATCATCGAGGCCCGCGACGGCACCGTCATGGATGTCGTCCGCGAAGTCAAGCCTTTCTCTTTCCGCGAAGATTGAGTGATATAGCGTAAAAACGGGTTTGTGGCTTGCCAACCACGCTTCGGAATGGATTCACGGATATTCCTTCGCTCTTCTCACCCCCGTTTTTGTGTCTGGATACGCACACAAGCTTCATGCGATTCTCCTTTTTCAAGGTTTTGTGTTTTATACCGGCATAAAACCAAAGAGCAGCCAGCTGCACCGCGCGCAGCTGGCTGCTCTTCTTTTTGTTTTTTGAAAAAAGGATGTTCTTACGGCACGAACCGGTAGCCCACGCCCCGGATGGTGATGATGTGCTGGGGGGTGCGGGCGTTGTCCTCGATCTTGCTGCGCAGACGGTTGATGTAGACCATGATGGCGTTGTCGTCCACAGCGATGAGGTTGCCCCAGATCTGCTCGTAGATCATGTCCTTGGTGAACACCTGCTGCGGGTGGCGGACAAAGAGGAGGAGCAGGCTGCGCTCCTTCTCCGAAAGATTCAGCTCCACGTTGTTTTTGTAAAAGCGCATGGTGGTGGTGTCGCAGAGAAAGGGGCCGCAGCTGATCTGCTGGCTGTTCTCCTGCGAGAAGCTCTTGCTGCGGCGGATAAGGGCTTTGACCTTCGCGCCTAAGATCTGGGGGCGGAAGGGCTTGGTCACATAGTCGTCTGCGCCCAGAGACAGGCCGTACATGAAATCATAATCCTCGTTGCGGCCGCTGATGATGATGACCGGCGTGGTGACGCCGTTGCGCCGGATGGTCTGAATGACGTCGAAGCCCTCCATGTCTCCCAGCGTGATGTCCATCAGGATCATATCCAGCGTGCCGCTCTGCCGCGCAATGACGTCCAGCGCCGCCGCGCCGCTATTGACGACGAGAGGGTCCATCTCGTTGCTGATCATAACTTTCGATAAAAGTTTGCAAATTGCTGGATCATCGTCTACAATAAGAACATGATACGACATGATAACTCCCTGTACTTTTCTGACCGGAACGGTTGATTCTGCTTACGCTTACATAGATAAAATTATAACATTTTTAGACAGGAAGAGCAAGACCGCCCCAAAGGAGGATATGAAATGAAGGAGAAAGCTGCCCCGAAAAAGACATGGCTCCAGACCCTGCGCGCCCTGTGGGTGCCGCTGGCCATCGGCATCGTGACGGTGGCCGCACTGGCCCTTGTGGTGGGGGCGGTGTGGCAGGACTACCGCACCGCCCTGATGACCAGCCAGACGCGGCAGATGGAGCTGGTGGTGCAGAGCACCGCCGACAGCATCCGCGTCCTGCTGGAGGAATACGCTGACCGACTGGACTCCATCGCCGAAAAGGTGGCGGCGGATGCAGGTCTCCGCCCCACCGTGGCCCGGAGCGACACCATCCGGGACGTCTGGCTGGAAAACAGCAACGGCGAGGTCGTCTACAGCTGCTATGAACTCAGCGCGGTCTGTGATGTCCTTATCACCCGGACAGAGAAGATCTCCTACTGGCAGTACCACAGCGGGGATGAACACTATCTTGTGATGAAAAAACAGGCGGGGGAGAAGACCGTCTGCCTCGTGGTGGACTCTACGGTCATGTACCAGCAGCTCATCTCGGAGATCCACGTCGGCACCAACGGTTACATCATGATAAAGAACGACGACAATCTTGTGGTCATGCACCCCGAGGCCGTCCAGTGGGGCATCAAGGTCGTGGAGGGCCGCCAGCGCATCTATAAGGATCGGACGCTGGATCTGAGCAGCCTGAGCGAGCTGCTGCGCGCCCAGCAGGAGGAGGAAGCCGGCACGCTGGATTACTACTCTTACTGGTGGACCGACCCGAGCCTGCCCCGGGTGCATAAAATAAGCGCCTTCCGCCATCTGAAGGTAGGGGACAGCTTCTGGATCGTCAGCGCCGTGGTGGATTATGACGACCTCTACGAGCCGGTACAGCAGAGCTTCGTGAAGGTGGTGTTCATCTTCGGCGGCGTGGCACTGGTGCTGGTTCTCTTCATGTTCCAGATGTTCCGTCTGCAGGAGCGTGACCGCCGGAGCGCCACCGAGATCAGCGACCTGAAGACCCTGAACCAGACCCTCGAGGAGCTGCACCGCAGCGAGGAATCGCTGGCCCATGGGCAGCGGCTGCAGATGATGGGCACCCTTACCGGCGGCATCGCCCATGAGTTCAACAACTTCCTGACCCCCATCACCGGCTATGCCGACCTCATCATGGCCGACGCCGACCCGGGCAGCGAGATCTATGACAACGCGATGGAGATCAGCGAGGCGGCCCAGAAGGCGCAGGAGGTCGTGAAGCAGATCTCCTCCATGAGCCGGAAGAACGTGGAGACAGTCTACGACGCCGTGTCGGTGGAGGGACTGCTCCATCGGACCCGGAAGCTGGTGGAGACCAACTGCCCAAAGAATGTGGAGCTGTGCGAAGAAAACGCGCTGACCGGCGAGTGTGTGCTGGGCAACGCGACCCAGCTGCAGCAGGTGCTGCTGAACATCAGCATCAACGCCATCCACGCCATCGGCGCCGAGGGCGGAGAGCTGACCATCCGGGGCAGCGTCGTGCCCCGCAGGGAGCTTGAGGCCCTCTTCCCGGAAGAGAAAATTTCCGAAGAATGGTCGAGCTACGTCTGCCTGAGCGTCACCGACACCGGCTGCGGCATGGACAAGGAGACGATGCAGCACATCTTCGAGCCCTTCTTCACCACAAAAAAGACCGGCGAAGGCACCGGCCTCGGCCTTGCTCTGGCGGACCAGATCATCCGCACCCACCGGGGCCGCATCCGGGCCGAGAGCACCATTGGCAGGGGCACCACCTTCTACGTCTACCTGCCGGTGCTGGAACAGCAGCAGGAGTGGGAACAGCTGCAGTGGGGCGTGGACAGCAAGCTGCGCATCCTTGCGGCAGACGACAACAACAAGGTCCTCGACCTGCTGGACAAAGACCTCAGCGCCTTGGGCCTGAGTGTGTCCACCTGTTCCCGCCGGGGCGAGCTGCGCCAGCTGCTGGAGCAGCAGCCTTTCGACGTCCTCGCCATCGATGAGAGCCTTGCCGGCAGCAGCGGCGTGGACTTCTGCATGGCCATCCGGGGCCGCTACCCCGGCATGACCCGCATCGTCATGACCAACTCGCCTACCCGGGAGATCGTGGACGCCCGCAGCCACGGCGTCATCGACGGCTATATCGTCAAGCCCGTGTCGGCGTCCACCCTGCTGGCCCAGATACGGAGCAGCAGAAAGGAATGAGGGCTGCGCGCAAAGCCTCTCCCTTTGGGAGAGCCTTCCGGGGGGAGAAGAGGTTTTATTGTATCCAACCTTCCATACGGAATCTTACAGGATATTAAGAGATTCCTTAACAAACCGTAACGCAAGGCGCTTTGGCGTTTAAGTTTGGGCCGGTATACTGAAACCATAACGAACGGGAATGATTCTGGATGCCAAAACAGAATGCATCCCCAGTATACGAAAAAGGAAAGGAAGTACAAACCCATGAGTGATACGATCCTCGCTCTGCTCGGCTTTGCAACGGTGATTGCAGTCATCGTCCTGCTGCTGCGCAATGTCACGGTCCCTGCACTGGCATTCGTCAGCGTCTCGACCATCACCGCAGCCATTCTGGTGGCGACCGGTGCTTTCACCCTGGATGAGATGGCCGGCTTTATCAAGGAGGGCGTCAAGGGCGTCCACGGCACTGCCGTCCTGTTCATCTTCTCCGTCCTGTTCTTCGGCGTCATGACCGATGCAGGCATGTTCGACAAGATCATCGGTGCTCTGATGAAGAAGGTCGGCAACAACGTCGTCGGCGTTGCCCTGATGACCTGCCTCATCGCCATCATCGGCCATCTGGACGGCGGCGGCGCTTCCACCTTCCTCATCACCATCCCCGCCATGCTGCCCGTCTACAAGCGCCTGCATATGCGCCGTGAGACCCTGCTGCTCATCTGCGTCACCGCAATGGGCGTCATGAACCTGATGCCCTGGGGCGGCCCCACCATGCGCGCCGCAAGCGTCATCGAGATGGAGCCGAATGACCTGTGGTTCCAGCTTATGCCCATGCAGATCGTCGGCTTGGTGCTGGCTGTCGGCACTGCCATCTTCTGGGGCCTGCAGGAGAAGAAGCGCATCGCAAAGCTCGGCGATGCCATCGCTGCTGAGGACGCCGGCAAGTACGACGACTCCGACGAGGGCAAGAAGGACGAGACTCTGGCTCGTCCCCAGAACTTCATCTTCAACGTCATCCTGACTCTGGCCGTCATCATCGTGCTGGTTCTGGACATCTTCCCCTCTTACTACGTCTTTATGGTCGGCTGTGCTCTGGGCATTCTGGTCAACTACCGCGGCAAGAAGCTGCACAACTCCATCATCAAGAGCCACGCCTCCGCTGGCCTGAGCATGGCTTCCACCATCCTGTGCGCCGGTGTCTTCCTCGGTGTCCTGAGCAAGAGCGGCATCATGGAGAAGATGGCAGTCGTCATGGCAAGCTTCATCCCGACCTCTCTGGGCCGTTTCCTGCCCATCATCATCGGCATCCTGAGCGTGCCTCTGGCTCTGCTGTTCGATACCGACTCCTACTTCTACGGCCTGCTGCCCGTTCTGGTCAGCGTCGGCAACCAGTTCGGCGTCAACCCGGCTCACATCGCCATCGCAATGGTCGTCTGCCGCAACTGCGCTACCTTCATCAGCCCGGTGGCTCCCGCTACCTATCTGGGCATCGGTCTGGCCGGTGTCGAGATCAAGGACCACATCAAGTACTGCTTCGGCTGGCAGTGGGGTGTTTCCATCGTCTGCCTCGTCGCTGGTCTGATCCTCGGCGTCATCCACTTCTGATCAACTGAATTTCCGCCCGGCTGCCCTTCGTTGGACGGCCGGGCATTTTTGCAGGATATTTTTTACCACTTTTTCCCAAGGAGGCTGCTGCAATGCGAGAGAACTTTGTCTGCACCGCGGCCGATGCCATCTACAAGCTGGCAGCGGGCAACCTGAAATACCTGAACGCGGAGAACGGGAGCGGCGATATTTCCCGCCGCATCCGGATGTCCACATGGGCCAAGGGCCAGTCGCCCTACGCCATCATCGTCACCTGCTCGGACTCCCGGGTCATCCCGGAGAACATTTTCTCGGCAGGCATCGGGGAACTGTTCGTCATCCGGCTGGCGGGCAATATCATCGACGACCACCAGCTGGGCAGCATCGAGTACGCGGCAGGTCATCTGGGCTGTCGGCTGGTGGTGGTGCTGGGCCATACCCACTGCGGCGCGGTGGATGCGGCCATCCACCACGAGTCGTCCGGCTATATCCGCTACATCACGGACGAGATCAAGAAGGCCATCGGAGAGGAGACCGACCCCTACAAGGCCAGCTGCCTCAACGTCCGGCACAGTGTGCAGGAGATCGAAAAGAGCCTGTGCATCCATAACATCGAGGAGGAAACAGGCCTGCGGGTCGTCGGTGCGATGTATCACATCGAGGACGGCAGCGTCGAATTTCTGTAACATCGGAGCATTGCGGCAAAAAAGGCCCTTTTCCACGGCGGGAAAGGGCCTTTTCCTCTGTTTGACAATCCGGCCTCGTTCGCTTATACTGACAGCGGAAAAAGAAACCGACGGAGGGACGGAATATGGTACAGGTAGATTTGATCACGGGATTTCTCGGGGCAGGAAAGACCACCTTCCTGCGCAGATATGCAGCGTGGTGGGCCGGGCAGGGCGTCCGGGTCTGCGTGCTGGAAAACGACTTCGGCGCGGTGAATGTGGACGCCATGCTGCTTCAGGATCTGGAGGCGGTGGGGGTCGAGGTCGAGACCATCAGCGGCGGCTGCGACTGCGACACCCATCAGCGCCGGATGCGGACGAAGCTCATCTCGATGGCCATGCGAGGCTTTGAACGGGTCATCGTGGAACCCAGCGGCATCTTCGACGTGGACGAGTTCTTCGACGTGCTGCGGGACGAGCCGCTGGACCGCTGGTATCAGCTGGGGAATGTCATCGCCATCGTGGACGCTCTGCTGCCTGAGACTCTCTCGCCGCAGGCGGAATATATCCTTGCCTCCGAGAGCGCATGGGCGGGCAAGGTCCTGCTGAGCCGCTGCCAGCTGGCCACGGACGGGCAGAAGGAGGGAGCAAAGGCCCATCTGGCCCGTGCGCTGGAGGCCTGCAAGTGCTCCCGGAAGTTCGCGCCGGAGGAGATCCTTGCAAAGGACTGGGCCGATTTGACGACTGACGACATGGCCCGCATCGCGGGGTGCGGCTACCGGCAGGCCAGCTGCGAAAAGCTCCATTTTGAGGAGCACGACGCCTTTGCCTCGGCCTACTTCCTCGAACTGGGCCTGTCCCGTGCCCGTCTGGAACGGAATATCCCCTCCCTCTTTGGCGATGCCGCCTGCGGCAGGGTCCTCCGGGTGAAGGGCTTCGTGGAGGACGGCGGCCAGTGGTATGAGCTGAACGCCACCGCAGCCGGTCTGACGGCTGCACCCATCCCGCAGGGACAGCAGGTGCTCATCGTCATCGGCGAGGGGCTGGACAAGGCCCGGCTGGAAGAAGACTTGAGACAATGAGTTTTCCACAATGAAGCAGATAATTGTGCAATATTGATTGCGCTGACCCTCCTGCAGCGTTATAATAGAGAAAAATAAATCAGGAGGCCGTTTCATGAGCATTTCGACCACCCAAAAGCCGACCACCCGCCGCATCGTGGGCATGGTGGTGGGCATTGTCATTATTGGTCTGGGCATCGCCCTCTTCAAGCAGTCCCATCTCGGCAACGACTCCATCAGCGCGCTGAATATGCGCCTCGCCGAGCTGCTGGGCATCTCGCTGGGCGTGCAGAACGTCGCCACAAACATCCTCTTCTTTGCGCTGGAATTCTGGTTCGGGCGCAAGTACATCGGCCTTGGCACCTTCGTCAACGGCATCGGTATGGGGTTCATCATAACCTTCTTCTACGACCCCATTGCCGCGGCCTTCGGCCCGGCAGCGTCCCTGCCGGAACAGCTGGTGTGGGTAGTGCTGGCCGTCCTTGTGACGGCGCTGGGCGCGTCTCTTTACCAGACGGCTGACCTCGGCATCGCGCCCTACGATTACCTCTCGCTGGGTCTGCGGGACTACACGCACTTCCAGTACTTCGGCTGCCGCGTCTTCACCGACGCCTTCTGCGCCCTGCTCTGCTGGCTCCTGGGCGGTCTTGTGGGTCTGGGCACCCTCATCTGCGCGTTCTGCCTCGGACCCTTCATCCAGTTCTTCAACGGCCTCGTCTCCGAGCGGGTCCTGCAGTATAAGCCCGAAAAAGCATGAGCATAACGAAAAAGACATCCGCCGGCGGCAGATGTCTTTTTTGTATCTTACTCGAATTTGAACAGCGGCGTGCCGGTGGAGACGATGCCGCCTGCGGTGAGATGGAGTGCCGGCAGGTCGTCGGCGTTGGTCACGATGACGGCGCTCTCGGTGGAAAGCCCGGCGGCGCGGATGACGTCGAGGTCTACCCGCAGCAGGGGCGTGCCCGCCCTGACGGTCTGGCCCTCTTGGACGAGGAGGGTGAAGCCGCTGCCCCGGAGGGTGATGGTGTCCATCCCGATGTGGATGAGCAGCTCGATGCCCTCATCGCTTTTCAGCCCGATGGCATGGAGGGTGGAGGCCACTGAGACGACTCTGCCGTCGAAGGGAGCAAAGACCGTGTCACCGGTCGGCTCGATGCCGCAGCCGGGGCCGAGGATGGCCGCAGCGAAGGTCTCGTCGGGCAGCTGCTCCAGCGGGAGGACGATGCCGTCGATGGGTGCTTTGACGACCATCTTTTCGCCGGAGAACCGCGTCTCTTCCGCCGCCTCCGCCCTGCTGCCGAAGAGCCTGTCAAAAAAGCCCATAGAGCATTCCTTCCTTACATCAGAGCGATAAGCTCCTCGACTTCTTCCATCCGGGTGGCCCAGCTGGTGGCGATGCGGACGACGGTGTGGGTGTCGTCGAACTTCTCCCAGAAACCGAACTTGGCCTTGCCCTCCAGCGCAGCCAGCTGTGCGTTTTCCAGCACGACGAAGATCTGGTTGGTGGGGGAGTCCATGAAGAAGCGGTAGCCCTTTGCGGCGAGGTCCTTCTTGAGGGCGTTGGCCGTCTCGATAGCGTTGCGGCTGATGCGGGTGTAGAGGTCGTCGGTAAAGAGGACGTCGAACTGGATGCCCATGAGGCGGCCCTTGGCCAGCAGAGCGCCCTGCTGCTTTACCATCGTCATGAAGTGGGCCGGTGCGCCGTGGGGGAAGACCACGGCCTCGCCGCAGAGTGCGCCCACCTTGGTGCCGCCGATGTAGAACACATCGGTCAGCTTAGCGAGGTCGGCCAGCGTCACATCGGTACCCTCGCTGGCCAGTGCGTAGCCCAGACGTGCGCCGTCCACGAAGAGGGGCATATGGTAGGCATGGCAGACGGCGGACAGGGCTTCCAGCTCGGCCTTCGTGTACAGCGTGCCGTACTCGGAGGGGTGAGAGATGTAGACCATGCCGGGGAAGACCATGTGGTCGTGGTTCGCGTCGGCGTAGAAGGTCTTGCAGAAGTCCTCCACATCGGCGGCGTCCAGCTTGCCGTTCTTCTGGGGCAGGCCGATGACCTTGTGGCCGGTGAACTCAATGGCACCGGCCTCATGCCCGGCCACATGGCCGGTGGCGGCGGCGAGCACGCCCTCCCAGCGGTGGAGCAGGGAGGCGATGACGATGGCGTTGGTCTGGGTGCCGCCCGAGATGAAGGACACATCTGCCTCGGGGCAGGCGCAGGCGGCGCGGATCTTCTCCTTTGCGCTGGCACAGTAGGGGTCGGTGCCGTAGCCGGACACCTTCTCGAAGTTGGTCTCGGTCAGCTTCTGGAGGATGGCCGGATGCGCGCCCTCGCAGTAATCATTTTCAAAATACAGCATATACGTTCTACTCCTTTTCTGCAGCGGATGACTTTATTATGTATCCCGGCCCGGAGTTTGTCAATTCCGGGGGCAGAAAACAGCCACCCTTTGCTGTATCTTTAATATATTTGTGGTATAATTTTATGGTAAGACCGAATATAGATCGGGAGGGGACAACGATGAAGCAGATGCTCCGCAAGCGGGATATTTGGGTGTTTCTGGCGGCGCTCATCGGTGCATTCGCCTGCATGACGCTCATCCAGTTCATCAGCGGACGCATCGACGGCGTGGCCTCGATGGTGTTCCTGCTGGCGGTGTTCTTCGTCTCGATGTACACCGACGGCTACTGGTGGGGCGTTGCAGCCTCCATCATCAGCGTGCTGGCGGTCAACTTTGCGTTCCGAACGCCCTATTTTGCCTTCAACTTCACCATCCCGGAAAACATCTTTTCGGGCGTGGTGATGCTGGTGGTGTCCTTCATGACCAGCACCCTCACCACCCGCATCAAAAAGCAGGAGCAGCTGCGGATGGAGAGCGAGACCGAAAAGATGCGGGCCAACCTCCTGCGGGCAGTCTCCCACGACCTGCGCACCCCGCTGACGTCCATCTACGGGGCCTGCTCGACCGTCATCGACAACTACGACTCGCTGGGCCGGGAGCAGAAGGTCAAGCTCCTCTCCGAGGCCTGCGCCGACGCCCAGTGGCTCAACCGGATGGTGGAGAATCTGCTCTCCGTCACCCGCATCGATGCCGACGGCGTCGCCATCCAGAAGACCCCCACGGTGCTGGAAGAGCTGGTGGATACCGTACTGGTGCGGTTCCAGAAGCTCCACCCCGGCGTGCCGGTGGAGGTGAAGCTGCCGGATGACTTCATCGTCATCCCGATGGATTCCATGCTCATCCAGCAGGTGCTGACCAATCTGCTGGAAAATGCCGTGCTCCACGCAGAGGGGATGACCCACCTGACGCTGCGGGTGTTCACGCTAGGGCGGCGGGCGGTGTTCGAGGTCATCGACAACGGCTGCGGCATCCCGAAAGAACAGTTGAAGAGGCTCTTCAGCGGCACGACGCTGGCGCAGGATACCTCGTCGAGCGGCAGGCACGGCATGGGCATCGGGCTGTCGGTGTGTGCGGCCATCATCAAGGCCCATGGCGGCGAGATCAAAGCCGAGAGCACGCCCGGTGAGGGCACGACCATCCGGTTCTGGCTGGAAACGGAAGAAGTGGATACGGAGGAAACAGAGGATGAGCAATAATAAATTCAAGGTACTTATCATCGAGGATGAGGCGAACATCTGCAGCTTCATCCAGACCCTGCTGGAGACCAACGGCTATCAGGCGCTGGTGGCCCAGACCTGCATGATGGGCATGACCATGTTCATCTCCTACAACCCCGACCTCGTCATCCTTGACCTTGGCCTGCCCGACCGGGATGGTCTGGACGCCATCCGCTCCATCCGTCAGAAGTATCTGACCCCCATCATCGTGCTGTCGGCCCGCACCACTGAGCTGGATAAGATCGAGGCCCTCGACCTCGGCGCCAACGACTACATCACCAAGCCCTTCGGCACCGGTGAGCTGCTGGCCCGGGTACGGGCTGCGCTGCGGGTGAACCGCTATGGCGGCGGCAGTCTGCCCGGCGGGGTGTTCAGCGCGCAGGGCCTCACCATCAACTACGAGCGCCGCAAGGTGTTCGTGGACGGGCAGGAGGTGCGCCTGACCCAGACGGAATACAACATCGTGGCCTTCCTGTCCGAACACGCCGGGCGTGTGATGACCTATGCGGCCATCGTCCGGGCCATCTGGGGCGACACGGACGCCAGCAGCACCAAGAAGCTGCAGGTGAATATGGCCAATATCCGCAAAAAGCTGGGCAGCCGCCCGGGCAGCAACACCTACATCCTCAACGAGCTGGGCGTGGGCTATCGGATGATCGAGGAAGACGCCAAGCCGCTGGAGCCTGCGGAGGAGACGAAATGACACTGGCGCTGATCCTGTTCGTCCTGTTTTATATTTTGATGCTGGCGGTGCAGCAGTACCGTCCTTGGATCGCGCTGGGCGGCGCGGGGACGTTCCTGCTGCTGGGGAAGCTGGGTGTGTACGATTTCACGCTGGCGGACGCCGCCCAGGCCGTGGACTTCAATGTTCTGCTGATGATGGCAGGGATGATGGGCACGGTCTTTCTTTTTATCCAGAGCAAAATGCCCGCCCGGCTGGCCGAGGAGCTGATCGCCCAGGTGCCGGATGTCCGGTGGGCTGTGTCGGTGCTGGCCCTGCTGGCGGGGTTCATCAGCGCGTTCGTGGACAATGTGGCCACTGTCCTGATGGTGGCCCCGGTGGGGCTTGCCATCGCCCGGCGGCTGCGCATCTCGCCGGTGCCGGTGCTCATCGCCATCGCGGTGTCCTCCAATTTGCAGGGCGCAGCCACGCTGGTGGGGGACACCACGAGCATCCTGCTGGGCGGCTTTGCGGGGATGAACTTCTTCGACTTCTTCTGGATGGAGGGCCGGCCCGGCATCTTCTGGAGCGTGGAACTGGGGGCGCTGGCCTCGCTGGGAGTGCTGTTCTGGCTCTTCCGCGACCAGCGCCAGCCCGTCCATGTGGAGGTGGAAACAAAGGTGGAGGACGATGTGCCCACGGCTCTGCTCCTGCTGACGGTGGGGCTGCTCATCGCGGCGTCCTTCCTGCCTGAGCCGTCCGGCGGCGTGCTGCATCTGCTCTACACCCTCCGCAGCGGCCTTGTCTGTATGGGGTTCTGCCTCTTCGGGGTGGCCCGGGCCTGCTGGCGCAGCCGCTCGTTGGCCCCGCTGGGCGAGACGGCCCGGGCACTGGACTACGACACCCTGCTGCTCCTGTTCAGCCTCTTCATCCTGCTGGAAGGAGTGAGCAAGGCGGGCGTCATCGACGCGGCTGCCCGGCTGTTCCACTCCGCCGCCGGAGACGAGCCGCTGCGGCTCTATCTCCTGCTGGTGGCGGTGTCGGTGGGGCTGTCGGCTTTCATCGACAACATCCCCTATGTGGCGGCCATGCTGCCGGTGGTGCAGGGGGTCGCCGCTCTCATGAACGGCGGCGCAGGCATCGAGCCGGAGCTGTTCTATTTCGGTCTGCTCACCGGCGCGACGCTGGGCGGCAACCTGACCCCCATCGGCGCGTCGGCCAACATTGCGGCCATCGGCATCCTCCGCAAAAACGGCGAGCGCGTCCGCACCAGCGACTTTCTGCGCATCGGCGTGCCCTTCACGCTGGCGGCTGTCCTTGTGGGGGCGGGGAGCCTCTGGCTGTTCTGGGGCGTGTGAGAAAATTCGGAAAAAACTGCAAAAGAAAACGGCGTGAGCGGGCAGACATCCACCCCGGCAACAGGCATCACCGGGGCGGATGTCTGCTTTTTGTGCGCAGAGACGTGAGATAAAATATACAGGAAAGATTGCAAAAACTTTTTTGAAAAAATGCTTGACTTTGCGGCTTTCTGTGGTATAATAACTATTGTTCCGAGCCGAACGGCCACGAACAAAAACAGAATATGCGGATATGGCGGAATTGGCAGACGCGTTAGATTCAGGTTCTAATCGGGGCAACTCGGTGGAGGTTCAAGTCCTCTTATCCGCACCATCTTCTGAGAAAGACCTTGTAAACTTCAAAGTTTACAAGGTCTTTTTTTGCTTTCCGACAAAAAGATGCTGGTCGGGCCTCTTTTTGGATCCGACCACCGCATACGCTGTCCCTGCATCGTGAGAGAATGAAAGCTGCACAAAGAAGATTGAAGTCCATGTGCAATATGCACAATAAGTTTTCCGCAACAAAATACAGAAGTAGGTATTTAGCTCTAAGGCCAGACAACTTTATCAATGAAATTAAAAAATCTGTTGACTTAAAATCATCCGGAATGTTATCCTAGGGTCAACAAAAGCACCGTCAGGTGCGAGCCACTACACGAAAAAAGGCAAACAAAAAGGAGAGTAAAATGATGAAAACGCGTATTGCGGCGTTGGTCACCGCCGGTGTCCTCGCTTTGTCGATGCTCACTGGCTGCGGAAGCAAGCAGGAGAGCTGGAAAGTCACCTGCCCGTGGGCACCGTCTGGTGTGGCAGCGATGGTCAGCCAGAAGGCAGCCGCCAAGTCCCCGGACTACTCGGAGAAAAAGATCACGCTGGTGGCAGAGGCCGTTAAGGGCGACGCCGCCACCGTCAATACTTGGGTGGCCGGCACCAAGGCAAACGACAAGGAGCTGGTCTTTGCCGGTGAGGGACTGTTCGCCATCACCGAGACGCTGGACCCGGCCAAGCTGCAGTTCAGCTACGACGATTTTGAGTTTGTGGAGAACCTGTATTCTTCCGTCTTCGTCCTGTCCGCCGACTCTTCCCTGAACCTGAAGAGTCTGGACGATCTGGAAGCCTACGTCAAGGCGGGCAACCCCGTGTCTGTGGCCGTCAACGGCGCTACCGGCTCGGAGGCCTTCCTTGCAGCGGCGCTGTTTGGCTCGATGGGTGCCGGCGATCAGCTGAAGCTGACCCCGTACCAGTCCGCCGCAGAGGCTGCACAGGCTGTGGCAAAAGGCGAGACGAACTTTGCAGTCTCTCATCAGTCCCAGATCCTCGAGACCTACCAGCAGGGCGGCGTTGACGTGGTCTGCGCATTCGACGACAAGGCCATCGAAAACGGCCCCTTCGCAGGGGTCGAGGGCGTCGGTGCCAAGGGCTATCCCTACTTCCGCAACCGCTGCTTCGTTATGGCTCGCAAGGGCACCGACGCGGCAAAGGTGGCCGAGCTGAAGGAGTTGTACGACAAGATCCTCGCCGATCAGGAGATGGTCGAGTGGCTGAACGACACCATGCTGCTGGAAGTTGACACCATGACCGAGGACGATGTGAAGGCTCACATCGAGAACGTCAAGAGCATCGTCGAGCAGTATAAGGACATCGTGGCGGGCTGATAACAGGCCCTCTATAGCGAAAAAGGCTGAAGCAGGGGGGAGGGGAAAGCCCCGACCCCCTGCTTTTGTGTTTCAAAAAGGAGTGGAAACAGGTGAAAAATCTGATGGAACGCATCGAAACAAGGCTGGACGGATGGGGCGCGAAGCTCGAGGAGAAGAACATCGAGTACCCCGTTGACCTGATCTGCGGCATTCTGTTTCTGATCATCGGCATCGTGCTGCTGCTCATCATGCCCCAGCAGGTGCAGATCTCGGAAAAGGACGTTGTGAACGGCCGCGCCTTCCCGACGATGCTGGTCTGGCTCATGCTGGCCATGAGCGCCCTTCTGGTGGGCCGGGAGGCATACAACATGGTGATGCACCGCCCGGTCAAAACGAAAACGCTGAATCTTCTGGTGGAAGCAAAAGCGCTGGTCATCGTCCTCATTCTGGTGGTCACCTATCTGCTGGCGGAGATCACGGAGCTGTTCGTGGTGGGTGCCGTGTTCTGCGCGCTGGCCTTCCTGCTGTTTTTCCGCTGCAAGAAGCCCCTCTACTACGCCATCACCGTCTCGATGGCCGTACTGATCTGGGTTGTGTTCCACTTTGTTCTGAATGTTAGTTTCTGAGGAGGCAGAATATGGGTTTGTTTGATTTTATCGGCCCGGCCTCCGGGCTGCTCTTCACCCTCGAAAATATCATCTGGATCAACCTCGGTGTCTTTATCGGCTGCGTGTTCGCAGCCATCCCGGGCCTGAGCGTTATCCTCTGCATCATCCTGTTCCTGCCCGTCACCTACACCATGAGGGCGATCCCCGGCATGATGTTCCTTCTGGGCATCTACTGTGCGGGCGGATACGGCGGCTCGGTGTCGGCCATCCTCATCAACACGCCGGGCACGCCCCACGCAGCGGCTACCATGCTGGACGGCCACCCGCTGTCCAAGATGGGCCGCACGAAAGCAGCGCTGAAGATCGCGCTCTACGCCTCCACCTTCGGCGGTATCTTCTCGGCGCTGGTCCTGCTCTTCCTCGGCCCGCAGGTGGCTAAAATTTCGGCACAGCTGGGCACGGCAGAGTATTTCATGGTCTGCCTGTTCGGTATGACCATCATCGCAGGCGTCTCAGGCAAGAGCCTCGTCAAGGGCATCATCGCCGCCTGCCTCGGCCTTCTCATCTCCTGCGTGGGCGCAGACCCCATGACCAGCTATGACCGCTTCACCTTCGGTATCCCTCGTTTGTATCTGGGCCTCGACCTTGCCGTTACCCTCATTGGTCTGTTCGCACTGGTGGAGATCATCGGCAAGGCTGAGCTGAAGCGGAGCGAGCTGAACCTCCACGCCGGAAAGATCGGCAACGACGACGGCAAGATCACAAAGGATGAGTACAAGCGGATGCTCCGCCCGGTGCTCATCGGCTCTCTCATCGGCTCCTGCGTGGGCATCGTGCCCGGCACCGGTGCTTCGGAGGCCTCGTGGTTCTCCTACAACACCGCAAAGAATATGTCCAAGCACCCGGAAGAGTTCGGTCACGGTTCTGTGGAGGGCGTTGCTGCGGCGGAGTCGGCCAACAACGCCGTCTGCGGTGCGACCCTCATCCCCCTGCTGACGCTGGGCATCCCCGGCGACGGCTGCGTGGCCATTATGCTGTCCGCTCTGATGATCAACGGCCTGAACCCCGGCCTCTCGCTCTTTACCACGGACGGCCCCATCATGTATGCCATTATGCTGGGCCTCATCCTTGTGAACATCTTCATGTTCCTGCAGGGCAAGTATCTGACCAGCCTGTTTGCAAAGGTCGTCTCCATCCCCCAGCAGATCCTGACCCCCATCATCGTCATCTTCTGCTTTGCCGGTGCTTACTCGGTGAACAGCAGCTATTTCGACCTGAGCGTTGCGCTGGTGTTCGGCGTGATGGCGTGGTTCATGCGCAAGCTGGAGCTGCCCGCTGTCCCTGTGCTGCTGGGTATGGTGCTGGGCAACATGACGGAGACCAATTTCCGCCGCGCCCTGCTCATTTCGGACGGAAGCCCCAGCATCTTCTTTGGCAGCGTGTACTGCTGGATCTTCATTGCGCTGATCGTGGTGGTCATCCTCGGCATCCTGCGCGGCAAGATGAAGGAAGCAAAAGTGAAACAGTAAAGAAAGGAAAAAACCGTGGCATATAACATCATTTTTTATTTCAGTGACCAGCAGCGCTGGGACACCTGCGGCTGCTTTGGTCAGCCGCTGAACATCACGCCCAATCTGGACGAGCTGGCGGCGGAGGGCGTGAAGTTTGACAACGCCTTTTCGCCCCAGCCGGTGTGCGGACCCTGCCGTGCCCTGTTCCAGACCGGTAAATACCCCACCGAGACCGGCTGCTTCCGCAACAACCTGATGCTGCCCTCCCAGATCAAGACACTGGGCGAGTACATGGAAAAGGATGCCGGGTATGAGACGGCCTACATCGGCAAGTGGCATCTGGCCTCGGACGGCGAGCTGGAGAAAAAGCCGACCATCGACCACACCATCACGGCGGTCCCGCTGGAGCTGCGCGGCGGCTATACCGGCTACTGGCGCGCTGCGGACGTGCTGGAATTCACCTCCCATGGTTACGACGGCTATGTGTTCGATGAGAACAACAACCGCATCGACTTCAAGGGCTACCGCGCCGACTGCATCAACCAGTTTGCGCTGGACTACCTCGACCAGTACACCGGCGAAAAGCCCTTCTTTATGACGGTGTCGCACCATCAGAACGACCATAACCACTACGAAGGCCCCGACGGCTCCAAGCAGCGGTTTGCCGATTTTGTTCTGCCCGAGGATCTGAAGGCTCTGGGCGGCAACGCAGCGGAGGAGTACCCGGACTATCTGGGCCAGTGCGCCAGCCTCGATGAGAACCTCGGCAGGCTGGTGGCAAAGCTGAAGGAAAAGGGCCTGTATGACA
>OHUU01000175.1_pt1 | contig 25740 bp, 17 predicted proteins | sample 1579271 | NCBI WGS metagenome assembly OHUU01 (sample SAMEA3882556, study PRJEB24775) | human gut metagenome | biome: human-associated habitat; feature: intestine environment; material: feces | place: Netherlands | collected 2009/2010 | reverse complement strand
TTGATTACCGTCCTTTCAGCCACCGCCGTACTGCATGGAAATATCACGTTGGGCGTAATGCTCTCCATACAGTATATCATCGGACAGATGCAAGGCCCTGTTACTCAGTTTGTATCTTTCATGCAAGATACGCAGGACGCCCAACTGAGTCTGGAGCGTTTGGGCGAGATACATGGCAAGCCCGATGAGGAAACGGAAGGCATGGATCAGGAAACTGAAATATCCGGCAAAGACCCCATCCGGCTGAATAATGTCATCTTCACCTATGGTTCCGAAAAATCAAAACGAATCATCAAAGGGCTTTCACTGGATATACCCGCCGGAAAAACCACCGCCATCGTAGGCCTCAGCGGAAGCGGAAAAACAACACTGATTAAACTGATGCTGGGATTCTATCCTCCCACGGAAGGAACGGTTACCATAGGAAGGCAATCGCTACAGAAAATCAGTTTCAAAGAGTGGCGCAAGCATTGTGGCGTGGTGATGCAGGAAGGGTTTATCTTTGGAGATACCATAGCCAACAACATCGTTCCGGATGGAAACATGATAGACAAGAAAAGGCTGCTCTATGCCGTGGAAATGGCAAACATACGCGACTTTGTAGAATCATTGCCTCTGAAATACAATACGAAAATAGGCAATACGGGACAAGGACTGAGCCAGGGACAGAAACAACGCATCCTGATAGCACGCGCCATCTACCGTAATCCCGATTATCTGTTCTTCGACGAAGCTACCAATGCCCTCGATACGGACAATGAAAAAGTAATACAAGGTAATCTGGAGAAGTTCTTCAAGGACAAAACAGTAGTTATCGTAGCCCACCGCCTGAGCACCGTAAAAAATGCCGACCAAATAGTGGTGTTGAAAGAGGGGGAGATAACCGAAAAGGGAACGCACGATGAACTGATTACCCGACAGGGAGATTACTACAGACTGGTAAAGAATCAGTTGGAGCTGAGTGCTTAGGAAATCAGAAAATTGAGAATTAAAAATTGAGAAATAATAGCAAGAAGGTATGGAGGAAATCTACAAACCTGAAACTGAAGATGCCGGAAAGGTGGAGGTATATAGCCGGGAAAACAACGATATGTTGGGCGATATGCCCCAATGGCTGATACATACGGGAAGCTATATCGTTTATGGTCTTATCGTGTTTCTGGTTGCCGGAACCGCCTTGTTTAAGTATCCCGATACAATAAAGAAAGCCGTCACCATTGATGATATGGGTAGTGTGGAATGGATTACCGCCAATCAGGGAGGAATGATAGAACGTTTCTTCATAGAAAACCAATCGCAGGTAAAACGGAATGACACATTGGGCATACTGAAAAACACGGCCTCACTAGAGGATGTGCAGACATTCTGTAACGTACTTACCAACATAGAATGGTATTACAGAACCAATGACATCAACTATCTGCAAGATTATCCGTTCAATCTGATTATGGGGGAAATGGCTCCGGCATACGAGCAATTCACCCAAGCGGTACGTACCTGTGTCATGTATCAGGAATTCGACTTGTATCCGCAGAAAAAGAAGTTCCTGGATGATGAACTGAAAATACTGAATGAATCCAAACAGGCGAATGCTTTGGAAATACTCAAAGTAAAACGGGAAGAGTTCGAACTGGAGATAAACCATAAGATGGAAATGGGGAAAAACAGGAGGATGCTGGAACTGGCCTACGAGAATATGGTAAACAGCCTCAGGACCTGGGAGAATAAATACCTGATAAAAAGCCGACATGACGGCATAGTGGTATGGGGAAAAAGCTGGGGCATGAGCCACCGGGTGAATGAAGGGGACACCCTGTGCACCGTTATCTCTAAACAACAGGCAAATCCTTTGGGACATATCAGATTGTCACAGGATGAAGTGGCGGAAGTAGCAGTGGGAGACAAAGTAAATATAGAACTGAATAAATATCCTACTCACTCCTATGGAGTGCTGCCGGGAAAAATAGCATCCATTTCTTTTGTTCCGTACAATAAAAGCTATGCGGTGGAAGTCGCTTTTCCGGAAGGGCTGACAACCACAAACCATAAAGAAATAAAATATGAAATAGATCTGTCCGGCAAAGCTGAAATCATCACTTCGAGCCGAAGCATTCTGAGCAGGATTTTCGCACCTATATACGAACTTTTCAAGGAAAAATAAACCGATTCATAACCTTTATAAAAAACACATGATATGAAGAAAGAAGAAGAAAACGGCAAGAAACCGGAATACATCAACTATTCTGAAGAAGAACAATTATTGGACTTGAACGAACTGATGGACGTACAAGGTGGCATAGATGACAAGGAGTTATCCAAATGTGGCCTGGGATGCTATACAGGCGGATTCGTCGATCCTACAAAAACACAAGATGAAAATACCGGAAATGAATAAAGTATATGTGCTGAACCCTCATTATCATCTGAGACATGATATTCACAGGGTCGCATTATTCTCCAGTACGGGGACAGATACCGACTGCTCCCGGAACTGGCATACTTTTATTCACCCGCTGCAAGCTGTCATGCTGAGTTTTTTCACGTATGACAGACCTTTGCAGACAACTCTCCCTCTGCTGTGCGACTTCTTCTGCCGGAGCAAGGAGGAGATGATCAAATGGGTATCGGACTTCATTGATAATCCGACCCCCATTTATACCTCCTCCCAGCAGGGAGAAATTTATTTTCCCAAACGTATATTGATTGAAGCGGAAAAGGCAGGCAAAGCATTGCGTTTTGACCGGCTGCAAGCAAATTCTTTTGTCTGGAAAAAACTGGATCTTACTACAAAAAGGCTGTATTCCGGTCCGTTGCTCCTCACATTCATGCTGACCAACCAATGTGTCACGCATTGTAAGTATTGCTATGCAGATACATCAACGCAAATAAAATCCCCACTCACCACCCAACGCATGATGGAGCTGATCAAGGAAGCTTCAGACCTGCAAGTACAACAAGTAAATCTGATAGGTGGTGAAATATTCCTGCATAAAGACTGGAAAATCATATTAAAAGAATTGGTAAAACGGGGTATTGCCCCCGAATTCATATCGACCAAAATGCCTGTAACCCAAAAACTGTTGCAAGATGTACAGGAAACAGGGTATCAGGGAATTGTTCAAATTTCACTGGATGCCATTCATTCCGAAATACTGACCGCCTCACTGGGAGTAAACGGAAATTATGCCAAAGAGATGCTTCACGGCCTGCAATTACTGGATGACAGCGGACTGAATTATCAGATTTCATCTGTGCTGACCAACTACAATTGCCAGTTGAATGTCTTGGCGGAATTACTGCATGAATTATCTCATCTGAAGCATATACGCGACTGGCGTATTATCCCCGCCAGTAATTCCATATACAAAGAGTATAATGTATTTTCGCATTTGAAACCTACTAAAGCGCAAATTACAAAGGTATTCAACCAAATACGCCCTCTTCTCACACAGGTTTCCTTTCCCGTGATTCTAGGGAAAGAAGTAACCGATAAAAACTATCAAGATACCTGGGGTGGAAGCCGGTGTTTCAAAGGAAGCGAATGCTCTGCATTGACCACTCATATGTTTATATTGCCTGATGGCAAAGTGACTGTATGCGAGCAACTTTACTGGCATCCACAATTTATCATAGGAAATGTAACCACACAAAGTCTGAAAGAAGTCTGGCATTCCCCTCAAGCCTTGCACCTTTGTTCCTTGTCACGTCAGGATATCAACAAAGAGAGTCCATGCAGGGAATGCCGTCTTTTTGAAGACTGTTTCAGTTATCAGAACCGTTGCTGGAGTGATATCATAAAAGCTTACGGAAAGGATTGTTGGGATTTTCCCGATCCGCGTTGCTGTTTTGCTCCTGCCATGAAAAATAAATTAAGTTATGACTGAAGACGAACTTGACAGAATAAAAAAATCATTTGTCCGTTCCAGTGACGAATGTCCCATGGAAGTGGCCTGTCTGCTCACTGTCATGAAATACTATGGCGGTCAACAAGATGCACGCACACTAGCCGAATGGTGTAAAGTAGATGGAAAATATACGTTGATGGGTATGAAACAGGCAGCTATACGTGCAGGAATGGAAGCGGAAATCTGCTTGCAGAACATGGAACAATTGTCCACCAGAAAATTTCCTGCCATACTTTTTGCCATCAATGATTTCGAAGTACCGGGATATGTGGTTTGTTATGGCATTCATGAAGGCCGCTTCATTATTTGGGAGCCGGGATTCGGCCCTATGCAATATTGGGAAAACCAAATGAAAACATTATGGATAAGAGGAATAACTCTTACTCTGTTTCCCACCCACGAATTTATGCAGAAAACGGATTTTCAACTAAAATGGTGGGAGTTGTATCCGTGGAGCAGGAAATGGAAAAGAAGACTGAACCGCTGGTATGAATATATCTGGCTAAATTATCCCTGGTTCAGGGAAATGGTAACACAGCTAAGACGGAAATGAATGGAGCAAGCCAAGTCCAATTATTCCATAGGGGCAGATTGAACCCCTTAGCCGTCAAACTAAGTTTTTTTATTACATACGATTCTTTTGTTCTGTGGAGACCAAAGCCCCATAGTAGGTGATAAAACCAGCGAGGCAAAAATCTTATCATAGTCTGGTGCATTAATCATATTAATTAAAGCAATCGTAGGATCATCTTCTGAATAAGCTCCACTAAAAGAAATAATCGCATCTTTAATATATTGATATCCGGCTGATAAGTATACCCATTTATAAGTTGTTCCTAAAGTTATATTATGAGATAAAGAAGGTAATAAAAATGGATTACCACCCTCATATGTATACCGATTAATATACATTACATTACTTCGCAACTGAGCATAATATGGACGAGAGTATAATCTGAATATAGTTGTATTGTTCCCATATTTGAACTAGTGCAAGGTAGGAGAATAGTGGAATAGCCAACTGAAGAAATTGGTAATATTCCTTTTGTTTCATTTGATTTTATATTAAAAGCTCCGGTTTGATCACTGATAGTACCTTGTAAAAAAGTAAAATCAGGCAAAGAAAACAACACTATATTGGCAAACTCTAGCGGCTGTTTTTTCATCCACTATTATTCCACTAATCATCTGTGCATGTATGCAAAGAGAAACCAGTAAGAGGCAGAAAGTTATATATAATTTTTTCATAACAATATCAATTATTTATCGGTTAAACCGGAACGCAAATGACACAAATCTAACCTCCGGCAGGTTTATACCCATGCTGTACTGTTATTAATTTGTATCATTTGTGTTCCAATTTTAATTTATAGAACGAAATAAATCCGCGTTCCATCCATTAACTCCCATTTATCATCCGGTGGTATGATTGCGGATAATCATTTCAAATAAGATAAAATATGTTATTTCATATTCTTCATTTATTCTTCCCCTTCAAGTATTCATAAAAAGCATATTGCGCCCGTACCGGTTCTTCTTTCGGATTCCTTTTCAACACATTATTCAGATTTTCATCCACCCAACCGGCTTTTCTGTTATCTTTCAACTGAATAACCAGCATATCTATCAGTTGTTGTTTCAGATCTTCGTCAAGAATGGGGGTAACGGCCTCTATACGCCGGTACAGGTTGCGCCTCATCCAGTCCGGCGAACCCATGAACAGAAGCGGTTTTCCTCCATGGTGGAAATACCACACCCGGGCATGTTCCAAAAAGCTGTCCACAATGCGAGTGATACGGATATTTCTGCTATAAGGCTGATTGGGAATCAAGCAGCAGATACCACGTACTATCAAGTCTATTTTCACTCCTGCCTCACTAGCCTTATATAATTCATCTATCATGGCAGGATCTTGCAGCGCATTCATTTTTAAGATAATCCGCGCTTCTTTTCCCGCCTTTGCCATATTTATCTCATATCCGATACGTCTTCTCAGTTCCGGCAGCAGATTAAAACGGGCTACCAACAAACGCTTGAATTTGGGTTCAGTCACTTCTTTCTGTAATACCCGGAATAAAGTATACAGATCATTCACAATAATCTCGTTGGAAGTGAACAAACCGGAATCAGCATATATCCGGGCAGTCTTCTCATTGAAATTTCCGGTACTGATATAAGCATAGCTGCGAGTCTGTTTTCCCTCTTTGTTATACCGCAGTACAAGCGCCACCTTGGCATGCACTTTCAATCCCGGTATACTGAAAATAATATGTATCCCCGCCCGCTTCATCATCTCGGCGGTAGCCAAATTGTTTTCTTCGTCAAAACGGGCCTTAAGTTCTACAAAAACAGTTACTTTTTTACCATTCTGCGCAGCAGCAATCAGCGTATTGATAACAACCGAGTTTTCCGCCACCCTATATTGGGTAATCATGATCTCCTTACAGGACGGGTCATGAACGGCCTCATACAGGAAATGGATGAAATGTTCAAAAGAATGATAAGGGAAATGCAACATCAAATCCTTCTTGCTCACATAACGGAATATGGATTCTTTCTCATCCAAACAATTCAATGTCATGGGACGAGGTTTCAATTGGGTACAAAGTTCCTTACTGGGATTAGGCAGATGAGCCAAATCCTCCAAGTTCAAGTGTTTGTCTCCCGGAACCAAATCATCACGATTGATGCCAAATGCATCGACCAGAAACTCCAGATAATCCGCAGGCATCTTTCGGTCATACACAAAACGGCATACAGCACCTATTTTACGCTTTTTCACCTTTTTACGCAACTGTTCCACCATAACTTCGGAACTGGTTGCATCATCCACGAAAATATCGGCGTCACGAGATATCTTGCAACAATAACTGCAATCCAAATCATAGCCCGGAAACATACGGTTGATATTCGCCTTTATAATATCTTCCATATACATCAGGTAAAAGTTTTCTCCCTGTCGGGGAAGTTCTATGAAACGGGGAACTTTGCTATAAGGCAATTTGATAATATAGTATTCCTTTTCCCCCGTGTCTTTGCGCGTCACGCGTACCGACAGATACAAACGGTTGTCACGTAAAAAAGTCTTGATTCGATTCTTGCATACCGGAACAGGCTGAAGATAGGGAAAAATTTCTTCTTTAAAGAAATTACTGATAAACTCCTGATGAAAAGGCTCTACCTCCTGTTTACTTTGATAAAAAATAATATGATGCCTGCGCAAAGCCGGAACAATCTTATGCTCATAAATGCGGATACGGTCTTCCATCTGGCTATTGACAGCTTCGGTTATCTGATGTATCAGGTGTCTGGCTTCTTCCTGTGTCATATCATCACTTTGGCCACCGGAAGCGATGGCTTTATGTTCCGCTACACGAATCTTGTAGAATTCCTCCAGATTAGAAGAATATATAGAGATAAAGTTAATCCGTTCATACAACGGAAGGGAGTCGTCATCCGCCTCCAACAACACGCGATAGTTGAAAGACAACCAACTGATATCACGCTTGAAATAATGATATTTGCTCTCCATATTATGCTTAGATTTGTTCCAAATATAGTACCTTTGCCGATAATAAACAAAAAAAACTATGACAAGAATCGGATTATTATCGGATACTCATGCATTTTGGGATGACAAATACTTGAAATACTTTGAGAATTGTGATGAAATATGGCACGCCGGAGACATCGGCTCGGTGGAAGTCGCCCGGAAACTGTCCGCTTTCCGCCCCTTCCGGGCAGTATATGGAAACATTGACGGGCAGGACATACGCAGACTTTATCCTCAAACCAACCGCTTCACCGTAGATGGTGCCGAGGTGTTGATAAAGCATATAGGCGGATATCCGGGCAACTATGATCCTTCCATCCGCGGCAGCCTGCTGGTGAAACCTCCCCAGCTTTTTATCAGCGGACATTCGCATATATTAAAGGTGAAATATGACAAGACACTGGATATGTTACACATCAACCCGGGAGCAGCAGGTATTTCCGGATTTCATAAAGTGAGAACATTGGTACGTTTTTGTATCGATAATGGAGAATTTAAAGATTTAGAAGTAATAGAACTGGCGGATAAGTTGTAAGATTAAAAAATCTTTCCGAACTTTGCACACACTAATATCAAAAACAATATGAAGACTTATCTCGTTACAGGAGCTGCCGGATTTATCGGAGCCAACTATTTAAAATACATCCTGGCCAAACATGATGACATCAGGGTGGTGGTACTGGATGCCTTGACTTATGCCGGCAATCTGGGAACTATTGCATCAGACATTGATAATGAACGTTGTTTCTTCGTAAAAGGAGATATATGTGACCGTGATTTGGCAGACCAACTATTCTCAGAATACAAGTTTGACTACATCGTGAATTTTGCAGCAGAAAGCCATGTAGACCGCAGTATTGAAAACCCACAATTGTTTCTGCAAACTAATATTTTGGGAACCCAAAACCTGCTGGATGCGGCCCGCCGTGCTTGGGTGACGGGAAAAGATGAGAATGGTTATCCCACCTGGCGCAAAGATGTACGTTACCACCAGGTATCTACAGATGAGGTATACGGCAGCCTAGGAGCAGAAGGTTTCTTTACTGAAACAACTCCTTTATGTCCACACAGCCCATATAGTGCCTCCAAGACAAGCGCTGATATGATTGTCATGGCTTATCGTGATACTTACAAAATGCCGGTAACCATTACCCGCTGTTCCAATAATTACGGTCCGTACCATTTTCCTGAAAAACTGATTCCACTAATCATTAAAAACATTTTGGAAGGAAAGAAACTTCCCGTATATGGTGACGGAAAGAATGTACGAGACTGGTTATATGTAGAAGACCATTGCAAAGCCATCGATTTGGTTCTGCGCAAGGGCCGCGAAGGGGAAGTATATAATGTAGGCGGACACAATGAGAAAGAAAACATACAGATAGTAAAACTTACCATAGCCACTATTCACCGGATGATGACGGAAACTCCCGAATATCGCAAAATCTTGAAGAAAAAAGAGTTGAACGACAAAGGTGAGATCTCTATCGACTGGATTAACGAATCATTAATCACCTTTGTCAAAGACCGTTTGGGACATGACCAACGTTATGCTATCGATCCTACCAAAATCACTAATGAATTAGGATGGTATCCTGAAACAAAATTCGAAACCGGTATTGTAAAAACAATCCAATGGTATCTGGAAAATCAAGCATGGGTGGAAAATGTAACAAGTGGCGATTACCAAAAGTATTATGAAAGAATGTATAAAAACCGATAAAGAATACATCTTATAATATTTAAAAAAGTCCCCGGATAAGAAAGGCGTTCTTATCCGGGGACTTTTTTATCTTAATATTTCCAACACCAGATTTCAGCTATAATAAAACAATAAAATAGAATTTGATATAGATATGTTCAACAACATAGCATATTCACTTTTATCTTCGATTACTTTCGTATATTTTTGCACCTACAAGATAATTATAACACAAACAGTGCACTAAAAATAAAATAAAGAAATTATTTTAATATTTATAAATATAAAATCATAAAATAGCAAGAATAAAGAAATAAAACAAAAACACAAACAAATCTCCAAAGTATTAAAAGGCAGAAACATGAAAAAAAGAAAGAAAACAAAAGATTTATCTAACCTAATAAGTTTACGATTGAAACCAAACAGATTCAATAATTTGATATAACATCAACCTTTAAAAACAAATAGTGAGTTAATAAAGAAGCAAAAATGAAAAACATGAAGAAAAATCCAAAACAAAACAGGGAAAGCAGCCTTATGCGTAGTCCCCTTATTTTAGGATTGTCAATGGTCCTATGCATACCGGTTGCCTATTCGCATGCAAAGTCAAGTAACATAGTGAAAAATGAATCGGTTCAATCGATCCTGCAAGGACGTACCATCAAAGGTCAAATTATTGATGAGAACAATGAACCTTTAATCGGGGTATCCGTCATAATCAAAGGTGCAAGCACCATAGGAACCATCACGGATTTTGACGGGAATTATGCACTGGAAGTTCCTGCCGGAAAAAATGTTCTCGAAATATCCTATATAGGATATAAAACCCAGGAAATAACCATTGGCAAAAACACACAATTGAATATCAAAATGCAGCCTGATACTCAAACATTGGATGAAGTGGTAGTGGTAGGATACGGCACTGTAAAAAAGAGAGATTTGACTGGAGCTGTTGCTTCCGTAAAAAGTGAGGATATTGTCCGAATGCCAACCAGCAATGTACTAGAGGCTATTCAAGGACAGGTGGCAGGTTTGGATATCACTCGCAGTAGTGGAGAAGCCGGTTCCGGAGTGAACATGACCCTACGTGGCACACGCTCCATCAATGGTGACAATAGCCCGTTATTCATCATTGACGGCATGGAAGGCTCTTACGATGAATTGAATCCGAATGATATCGCTTCTATTGAAGTACTGAAAGATGCCTCCTCTACAGCTGTTTATGGTGCTGCCGGAGCAAATGGAGTTATCATCATCACCACCAAAACTCCTAAAAAAGATAAATTCTCCATCGATCTGGATGCCTACTATGGTTGGAATGTCATCTCCAGCTTCCCCGAAGTAAATCGTGGAGAGGATTACATTAACTTCCGCAGAGAAGCACAAAGAACGGTAGGTGCCTGGAACAGCCCGGCCGATGACGGGAATCTTTTTCCCAGCTATATGCAAAAATATATAGACAACAATCAATGGGTGGACTGGTTTGATTTAGCTTCACAAACCGGTATCACCAATAGCTACAATCTAAGCACATCTTATTCTAATGACCGGGTCACCTCTTATTTTTCTTTAGGATATTACAATTTGGAAGGATTATTGAAAGGAGACGAACTGGAACGCTACTCGGCACGTGCCAAAATAGATTTTAAAGCCAATGAAATGGTAAAATACGGACTAAACCTATATGCCATGTATTCTGAAAATGACAAGCGTTACAGCCGTATATGGAACCGTATTCTCTGTATGCCGCCATTGGGTACTCCTTATGATGAAGACGGCAATCTGGTAGACTACCCGTTGGGAGACGGCAACATGAATCCTTTGGCGGATATGGGAGAAGACCAATATGTAAATAATGTGAAGACATTGAGCGTAGCCCCACAGATTTATGTAGAATTGACCCCGTTAAAGGGACTTTCATTCAAGAGTCTGCTTGGCGGATATTTCCGGAATATGAAAGAAAGTAAGTATACCGGCACAAAATCATATCAGGGACTAGAAAGCGGACTAGTTCAGGCCACTATCCCAAACACCTTCACTTATAATTATAAATGGCAGAATATCCTGACATATAACTTCAAAATAAAAGAGGATCACGATTTCACAATAACCGGAGTCACTGAATGGTCAAAAGACCAAAAAGAAAAAGCGACCGCCACTGCCAACAAATTTGATACGGATTCTTATCTATACCATAATTTAGGTGCTGCAACCGGTACACCCACAGTTTCTTCTTCTTATGTAGGTAGCCAAAAAATGTCCTATGTCGCCCGTATCAACTATAGCTATAAAGGACGTTACCTATTGACATTAAGCAGCCGCTGGGACGGTTCATCCATCTTGGCAGATGGAAACAAGTGGGATATGTTCCCCGCAGGAGCTATTGCCTGGCGCATTAGTGATGAACCCTTCATGCAGAATGTAAAAGCTGTTTCCAATCTGAAATTACGCGCCAGTTACGGTGTCACCGGTAATGCCGGTGCTTCAGAATACGCCACATTAGATTACAGCCGCACAGGCATTATCGGATTTCAAGATGTAGGAGTCCCTTATAGCGGTTATTCCCAATCCATCGCCAACAAGAGTCTGGGATGGGAAAAATCTTATATGACAGATCTGGGATTCGACTTGGGATTATTCAGTGACAGACTGAACGTGGCGTTCGACTGGTACCGGACAGATACTAAAGATATTTTATTCGAGAAAAACCTGCCCTATGCAACGGGAGGTTACGGCTCCTCTCCTTTCAAAATATGGTCTAATGTAGGCGAAACACGCAATACAGGTGTGGAATTAAGCATTACCAGCCGTAACTTTGTCGGACCTGAATTCCAATGGAGCACCACACTGGCATTCTCAACCAACAAGGAAGAAGTGATAAAAACAACCAGCGAAGGCCCGCTTCAGTTCGGAGACTACTACCTGATTCCCGGTGAGGCAATCAAGACTTATTACGGATACAAGTATGCCGGAATATGGGGTACAGCCGAAGCAGAAGAAGCAGCCAAGTACAGTCAGAAACCCGGACAAGTCCATATCGCAGAAAATGGTACTCCCGATTACAAACTGAATGCGGATGACTATTATGTTCTAGGAAGCGCTACACCGAAATGGTCGGGCAGTTTACTTAATAATTTTAATTATAAGAATTTCGACCTGAGCATTTTGTTGATTGCCCGGTGGGACTGGACAATCCCTTACGGTCTGACCGGATGGTATCGTACAGACGGTCTGACGCCTTCACCTACTGTATGTGACTACTGGACTCCTGAAAATCAAAGTGCCCGCTATCCCCGTCCGGATGCAAGTATTACAAACGGACAGGACCCGTATCAACAATGGGCTAACTATTTTGACGGTTCTTATCTGAAAGTAAAAACCATTTCACTGGGCTACACATTCCCCAAGAAATGGTTGAATGCTGTAAAAATTGACAGAATGCGTGTATACTTTACTGCAAACAATCCGTTTATTTTTACAAAATGTGACTATTTGAAAAACTACGACCCCGAAAAGGGAGGAAATGATGACGACGCACCGTTGTCTAAACAATACGTATTTGGCGTTAATATCTCATTCTAAAAACTTATACTGATGAAAAAACATAAATTACTCTCTATATCAGCCGTAATCATGATGTTGTCTGTCTACGGCTGTAGCCTGGATGAATTTAATCCCTCCGGCATCTCTACAGAACAAGAATGGTCTACCCCGGCAGGCTATGAAAAGAAAGTGAACGACTGTTACTTTGACCTGGTCCGCATAGTTTATGGTCAGGCAGAAGACACCTATCTAATGGTTGCAGAAGGTGGAACAGACATTTGGCAAGATACGAATCCCGATGGTACCAACGGTAACTGGAGCAAACTACTCCGTTATGAAGATTACGGTGCTTCCAACGGTATGTTGAATGAAGGATATGCGGGTTTCTATGGTATATTGAGTGCATGTAATGCAGCTGTCCATTATGCCGACAAAGTGGAAGGTCTAAGCGAAACAAGAATCAACGAGTTGGTCAGCGAAGCAAGGTTTATCCGTGCCCATGCCTTATATAATATTGTAGAGCAATGGGGAGGCAAATACCTGCCATTGGAGCCTATGAACAGTCCTATTTCCGTTCTTCCTTGCAGTTCGGTTAATGATTTTTATAAAGTAATTCTGGAAGATCTGGAATTCGCCATGAAAAATCTTCCTATCACACAGGAAGTAAAAGGACACGTGACACGTGCAGCCGCTTATCATTTATATGCCAAAGCCTGCCTCACTTTCTCCACCTATACAGACGGTCTGGGTAATACCACCGCCCTGACGGACAGCGAAAGCAAAACCTATTTGGAAAAAGCAAAGGCGGCGGCAGATTACCTGATTCAGAACGCCGGTTCGTTGGGAGTCAAGCTTTATGATGATGTAGAAGCTGTTTTTGATGAGAACAACAATAAAAACAACGAAGAAGCACTTTTCATTGTCTGCCACTCTACCATTACGGCTTATAATCCTCGTGGAAACTATTTCAACCGTGTATGGAAACACTCCGAAGCATACAATAACAATACCTCAGGTATCTATCTTTCGGGCATGACACCCAGTTACGCCACAAATATCAACGGATACGAAGTTCCCAAACTGGCTAAAGGTAACTGCTATATGGAACCCAGCAAGTATATGCTTGATTTATATGGAGAGAAAGACGGCCGCTATAAAGCCTTCTTCAAAGACACTTATTATGTGAATAACGCTACGAACAGTACCAAGAACGGATATACATGGAACGAAGCCGATGCACAAAGATACGGTCTATCCACCAGCAGGGTCGGTAATTCTGCCTATGATATCACTTTAGGAGATACGGCTGTCTATTTATCTCGTAAGACCTATACACAAGCCGAAAGAGACGCTTGCCGCTATGCCATTTTCAACTTGGAAGACAACTATGCCAATACAAAAAGTCCTCTGAAGTTTTTCCCAAGTCTGAAGAAAGCAGATTGTCCTAGCCTATATGCCGGTTCAAATGCCTCCAAACCTTATTCCTCAGCAGACTGTATTGTCTACCGTTTAGGAGAAACCTACCTGATATCAGCCGAAATTGACTGGAGATTAGGCAACAACCAAAGTGCTGCCGAAAGACTGAACATACTTCGGAACCGTGCCTGTAAAGGACATGACCATAGTATGGATATCACAGCTTCGGAAGTTACCCAAGATTTCTTGTTGGATGAATATGCGCGTGAAATGATAGGTGAATGGAACCGTTGGATGACCTTGAAAAGATTCCGTGCTTTCGAGAGCCGTATCACAAAAGCTAACCCGCAAATCACAAAATTCGATAAGAACATTCACTATTTACGCCCCATTCCCACAGCCGAATTATTGCTGATTGATAATGCTAATGAATATCAGAATCCGGGATATTAACCGGTAATGGCAAATATCATTAATAAAAAGACAGCTTGGATAAAATTCACTATCCAAGCTGCTTTTTTAAGAGGGATACTTCACTTACTGAACCATCCCCCTTCTGACCTTAAATTATTCACAAAAGGACTACCGCAAATAAGCAAACAATAATTATCAGCTTTCTTTTTGAACGAACCTATATTACTTAAAATTCAAATATTGCCGGTTTCCCGATACCCCATTCTGTTTTGCAGGACAGAAACGGAAGGAGAACGACATACGTTCAGCCGGAATCAAATAAGGCTGATGAGGATAAGCCCCCCAACTGGTGTCACCACCCACTCCCATCTGTTTCAGGTCAATGTTCCATGTCACCATATCCTTGAACTGGATATCAGATAAATGACGCTGCGATTTACGAAGACCTGGCTCATCTAAATCTTCTGTAGGGAACAGATAAGCACTGGTGCTGACATAAGGCTGTCCGACAACCATCAATCCCTGTCCGGCGGTATCTGTCAGGCTCATCCAACGGACTTCAGTCTTATTACCGTTTTCCTGCGGACGGTCATACGGGAAATACTGATCGGCCACACTTCCCTTGTACAGACCTACATAAGAAGAAGTATTCCGGTCTATATAATTCTCATGAGGACCACGTCCCAGCCATTCCATCTGACTAAACTGCCTGTTCAGTGTAATACTAACCCCCATCCGAGGCAATAAAGGCAATGTATCGTTACCCGGAATGAAAGTACAGTTCACATCCAAATACCCTTTTCCCGAAAAATGATAGGTAACGATAAAATCAGACTCTCCTACAGGCAACTTATAATGAGAAACAACCTCATAAACTTCTTTACCCAACGCCTTTTGTTTCATGGACAACAGTTTTGCCTGACGCCCCGCATCACGCCACGGACGCAAGGTTTTATTCATGCCATTTCCCATATCATTATCCGTCACAGGACGCCAGAAATTAGGACGTAAAGCTTCTTTTATCAGCTCCGTACTTCCCTCTTTATAAGAAGTCAAAGCACCGGTTTCCTTATCAAAACCTACGCTCAGATTACCGGCTGTAAGTGTCAACAACGAAGCCGCATCATCTGCTATCACCGGTGAAGACTGAACCTCAGCAACAAACGGCTGATAAAATGGAAGACTCACCTGGGCATCAGCCAGTTTTGTTCCGGCTTTCAGCAGACCATCCTCATTTTTCAAACTGGCATAGAAATTCAAGAAATACTCCACACCGGGTGTTACCTGTATGGCTGGAAAAGAAGTCTTAAACTTACCCGTCTGCCGAGGAGCCAGGGATACATTATCAATAGTTCCGGTAGCCAGAAGTTCACCATTCCCCTCCAGCTTCCAAGTAAAATTGAAATCACTTAAATCCGTAAAGAAGTACTTGTTACGTAACTCTACCCATCCCTCATGATAATCCAATAAAGAGAATGCTATATTTTGATATACTTTTTTCACTTCATGGATATGCGGCTTCAAGGTACGGTCGGCGGCAATCAGACCGTTCATACAGAAATTGGCAGAACTTGGAGTACCTTTCGGAGCCAGGTCACCTCCGTATGCCCAATAGAATTTTCCATCCGGCGTCTTTGCATACAAGCCCTGATCTACCCAGTCCCAGATATGTCCGCCCTGTAAAGAGGGATATTTCTCTATCACATCCCAATAATCCTGAAGATTTCCTTCACTGTTGCCCATAGCATGGGCATATTCACATAGAATCAGCGGTTTGGACGGAAGATAGAGAGAATGATTGATCAATACATCTATCTTTTTATACATTGGACAGAAAATATCGGTATAAGGTCCCTTTATTCCGTCTTCCGAATGCACGGGACGCTGTGAACGGTCATTGGCATGTACCCATTTATAGGTAGCCGCGAAGTTACATCCCTCACCGGTTTCATTACCCAATGACCAGATAATGACACAAGGATGGTTTTTGTCACGCTCGAACATACGTTCCGTGCGGTCTATGAAAGCTTTCTCCCATTCGGGCTGGTTAGCTAGGCATTGATCGGGCTTATATCCCATGCCATGGCTCTCGATATTGGCCTCATCAACCACATACATACCATAAATATCACATAATTCATACCAGCGGGGATCGTTGGGATAATGAGAGGTTCGTACACTGTTGATATTATTCTCTTTCATCAATTGAATATCACGCAGCATGGATGCCTCATCTACCACATGACCGTTATAAGGATCGTGTTCGTGTCGGTTTACTCCTTTTATATAGACCGGTTTACCATTTACCAGCAATTGAGCATGTTTGATTTCGGATTTACGGAAACCGACGTATTGGGAAATATATTGTTCCGGTTTGCCATTTACACGCAAAGTAATCAGCAATCTATACAGATTTGGTTTCTCCGCACTCCATAACAAAGGTTCTCTCACTTCCTTTTTAAAATGAAGTTCCCGACCGGCAGCATTCCAACGCTTACGCTCATTGTAGATACTTTTACCCGATTTCTCCAACAGGCTTACTTCCACTTCAGCCCCTTTTATTTTACCTTCTCCTGCTTTGCCCAACTCTACAAAAAGATGAAAGTCAGCATTCTTGTATTCCCCGTCAAGATCGGTAACCACTTCATAGTCACGCACATGAGTTGCGGATCGGGCATACACATAAACATCACGCTGTATGCCGGCAAAACGCCAGTAATCCTGATCTTCCAGATAGTATCCGTCACTGAACTTGAAAACCTGTACGGCTATTTCATTCTCCCCTTGTTTTACATACGGCGTAATATCAAACTCCGAAGGTGTTTTGGAATCCTGAGAGTAACCTACTTTTTCACCATTCACCCACACATAAAAAGCAGAAGCCACTCCTCCGAAATAAAGAATAATCTGACGTTTATTCCAATGGGCAGGAATAGTAAAAGTACGTCTATAAGAGCCAACCGGGCTGTTTTCCACTGCAATCAATGGTGGATTCTTCTTTATACCATACCCACTGCCTACATAAAAAGGATAGCCGAACCCTTGAAGCTCCCAATTGGAAGGAACTTTAATATCATCCCAACCTGAAACATCATATCCTTTTTGGAAGAAGTCCATCGGTCGTTCATCCGAACGGGGTACAAAATGAAATTTCCATGTTCCGTTCAAGGATTGGAAGTAAGGAGATTGTGATTTATCACCCTGCAATGCCAATTCTTTAGTGGGGTATCCCATAAAATTAGCCGCCGAAGGCAGACGATTGATATGAAGCACATCAAAATTCTCCCAATCATTATCCGAACGGGGGTATTTGTTTCTACGCACTTCTACATTGTCTGTGCTCGTTTCGTTAGCGCTCCTGTTTACCGGAGCACCGTCATATTGGGATTGTGCCATACCTGCCAACGACAAAGATATGGCAATCCCTGTCAATATAGAACGAATTTTCATCATAAATATATCTTTTAATAAATTCGGAGTATCCGCATACTGATTTTTACTTCCACTATCATTGATCCAACAACAATCGCAAAATCAAAGCAGAAGACCAACCAAAGTTGGGTGCATTCAACACTTCACCTGTCAGTGGATTGTAGTTTTCATGAATCGGTCCGTCGGTCATCAGTCCTTGAGCATGTGCCATGAACTTGCGAGTCAGCAAGTCGGCTTCCTCCACATATCCGTAGCGCTTCAATCCGGTTATACCAAAATATACCTGGTTAAACCAAACCGGACCACGCCAATAACCGAAAGTAGGACGCAATGCAGGATGACTTACATCAAGAGTACCTAGCGGCAGGTAAGAGTTGAAATGTTTTTCATCCATCATGATGTTCTTCACACTCTCGGCTTGTTCCGGGGTAGCAATACCTGCCCACAAAGGCAACCACCCCTCAGCCCCCATCACCTTGACAGGTGTACGGTCATTCAAACGAATATCATAAAAGAAACCACTCTCGCTGTCATACATTTTAGTCTGTACATACAGCTTGATTACCTCAGCCTCCTTAGCCAACTGTTCAGAAAGCTCTTGCTTTCCCAAGATAGAAGCCATTTCCGAAAGTGTCAGTTTATCTACATAAAGGAAGGAATTCAAACAAATATTCTCCTGATCCATCGACCAAGCTTTCTCCATCTCATTCTTTAGCATCCGGGTGTCATCAAAACGCACACCGTTATCCATGCCGCTCTCCCAAGCCGCCGCAATCAGTGTACCATCAGTAGAACCATATTCGCAAATGCCATTGTGATCGTGGTCACGCTCAGCATACCACCATTGATGGAACCTATACAATTTATCAAATATTTCGTCCAAGAACGCTTTGTCTCCTGTAACCTTATAGACATTCATGGCTCCCCATGATGCTATAGGAGGTTTGGAGTCGCGCCAATTGTTACGTACCTTATTATAACCGATAAAATCAGGAACCATACCATTCTCTGCTTGATAATCGAACAAAGAAAGCATTTCACTCTTGGCCCCCTCAGGATTGTAGTACACATTACCCGATGCAATTTGCCAAGCATCCCACGACCAACATCCACCGATGAATCCTATATAAGAAGGGAAACTACAACCATGGAAGATATCACCGGCAGGAGTACGCCAATTGGAGTTCAACGTCATCAATGCTTTCACAGCAATGTTCCTGTAAGCGTTTTCTTTCATATAAGGACTGTCGGCAGACAGTATCCGTTGAAGCCCCTGATTCCAACGCTGCGCATTCTCGGCAAAACATTGATCAAAAGGTATGGATTTTATTGCAACATACTCCTTATCTGCCTCTTCGCCTTTCAAGGTCAGTGTCTGGCTGTATTCCGAAGTATAACTTTTGCCGGATTGCAGCAAATAGTCACTCTTCTCAACAACTCGCAAACTGTCGTTCCCCACAGTCATCACTTCATCGGCTGTATGGAAAAGCACGGTAGCCGTCACTTCGTCTACCGGCGGTTCGTTACGCAGTGTGATAATCTGGCGATTGGTTCCCCAACGGCGACCGTAGAACGGATAATGGAACCGAACGCCCTTATCCACCTTAGTGGCAGTAGTATTCTCTTCAAAAACACCGCCACTCCAAGTCAGCGACACATTCAAAGGTGTGTCACTAAGATTTGTAATAACAGAACGTACAAAAGCAGTGCGTGAAGTGGCAAAACACAACTCAGTAGTGAATTCCAACTGCGCATCTTTAAAATGTTGTATCAACTTTCCGGGTAGATACTTGGCAGTCTGCATATTGCGAACCAAGTCGTACTTTTCACCATTGACCACCAACGTAGGCTGTGCCAACGTTTGGGCAATCCATCCTCTTCCATGCATCGTCATAGGGCCGATGAAGGCACCCGCAAATGCCCTGCTTTGATTTACTGGCAACGCATAGCCACTCCATGCACCCAGATCAGAGAACAAATTGAGATCCCCATCTACAGATTGTTCCGGTACATTTTTCACATTCAACAAATTGGGAAAATCTTCCTGTGTCGTAAACAGGGACTTTTCTGGCTGTGTAGCGACCGGGGTACATGCCCCCAGCCAAAGAATGCTACACATTCCATATATAGGAAATAAATGTTTCATAAACGGTTCTTCCAAAATTATACAAACAAGATTACTTGCTATAGTTCGGATTCTGCTCCCAATCAGGATTCAACAGAAATTCACTATGAGGAATAGGAAACAACTGGTGCTTGGTATCTACATAATTCTCAACAAATGGTTTATTGTGAGCTTTCAGCGTTTCTTCTACAATACCCCAGCGAACCAAGTCATACCAGCGTGAACCTTCCAATGCCAACTCGCAAGGACGTTCTTTGTCTTGCAGATGTTTCAAGACTTCGGCTTTACCCATGGTAAGCGGCAATGCCGGTACATTGACACGTGCACGAACCTTATTTATTATGTTAATGGCCTCTGTTGTTTCACCCTTGTCATTTAGACATTCTGCATAAAGCAGCAATACATCGGCATAACGGATAACGGAAACATTAAAGAAACTATAGTCCCAATAATCACTCATACCCTCGGTATAAGTAACATATTTGTGCCAGAAGATTTCTCCTTCTTTGTGGTAATCCTTAAAGGATTTTCCATTCTCATAATAAAAGGGACGACACTCGGGATCGTCAAAAATAAGCGTATGAAGTGCACGGTCGCTAGACTTACCGTCTATAGTCTTATCAGCCAATAACGTCTGACACATCCAGTCCGTAGGATAAGCTTCTTCATATGCATCCAGCCCAGCCATAGGTCCCAAATGAACGGTAAACAAGTTATATTCATACTGTCCGCCTGAACGGTCTCCGGTAAACTGGATCTCAAAAAGAGACTCTTTATTGTTCTTGTGCATACCGTCAAAATTATCAGCCCAATTCTCCATCAAGCCAAAAAGACTTCCTTCTTTATCAATGATCTTCTTGAATTCAACTTCGGCTTTACTCAATTCTTTGCGGAACATATAGAACTTACCCAAAAGAGCCGCTGCCGTATAACGCGTGACACGTCCTTTTTCACTTTCCTCATAACTTTCGGGAAGGTCGCTCTGTACTTCTTTCAGTTCGGTCTCAATCAGACTTACCAATTCTCCCGGATTGGCCTGTGGCGGATAGAACTCTTCATCCGTACCTACCAATGCCTCCTTATAAATAGGAACTCTCTCACCAAAGTTCACATACAAACGATAATAAAAGTAAGCACGCAAAAAACGAGCTTCGGCTATGGACTGCTTCTTCAAGGCATTGAGTGATTCCGAGTCACCAGGTACAGTGGGAATGTTGGTCAAACATTGATTGGCATAGTTAATACCTTTATACAAATTAGTCCACTCCGTCTTGACTACGGAGTTAGTGGGTTCCACATTGAATGATGAAATATTCATCCAACTCGTCACATCATCCCTGTGGGTAATCTCATCACTTCTGTATCCGTCTATTACTATGTAGCGTTCAAACGGTATCGCCCAAGATGCATTCGGCTGCAAAGCTCCGTATACACTAGTCAATCCTTTCATAATATCCCCTTCACTCTTCCAGAAAATACTAGGTGATAAAGCATTGGGATTAGAGTCTTCATCCAAGAAATCAGTGCAAGAGGAAAAAGACATTCCGCTCAGAAGAGCTGCATATAATAATATGTTTTTGAATTTCATAATCTTCGTATTAAATTTAATTAGAAACCGAATTTAAGACCCATCATAAAGTCACGACTCAAAGGAATGGCTGCATAGTCATATCCCATCTGTCCGACTGAAGAACCGGTTGAAGGATCATAGCCTTTGTAGTTGGTAATAGTGAACAAACGGGTAGCGCCTACATAAATACGCAAGTTACTCAAGCCCATTTTCTTACAATATTTAACCGGCAGATTATAACCTATCTGCAAGTTATTCAGACGCAGATAGTCACCATTCTCCACAAAACGGGTGGAAGTACGAGAGTTCTTATTAGGGTCACCAGACACGGCACGTGGAATATCAGTATCAGGATTTTCAGGTGTCCAAGCATTCAAGGCATTCTTACCATAGTTGAACACATGGTCCATACGCTCCAACTGATATTTAGTATAGTTATAACGCTTAGCACCAAAGTCACCGTAGAAATTGGCTACCAAGTCAAAGTCTTTATAAGTCAAGTTAATGTTGAATCCCAATGACACCTTCGGTGTACCACTACCCACTTTCACGCGGTCGTTTGTATCAAGCATACCATCTCCATTCTGATCTATGAAACGGATATCACCCGGCTTAGCCACAGGCTGCAGAGGCTGCCAGTTGCCGTTTTGATCCTTATAGCCATGAGCTGTGTTCCATTCGTCCACTTCCGCTTGATTTTGGAAAATTCCGGCAGTTTGATATACCCAGAATTCACCTATTTCACCACCTACATAAGTACGCAGAGCACCGTACTCATAGAGATAATCAGGATTGGCCATAGATTTCAACACACTCTTATAGTGAGATAAATTCAAATCCAAATCGTACTTCAAACCTCCGGCTTTGCCATGATAAATAGCTTGCATTTCAAAACCGGTTGTGCGCAACTTACCATCGTTCACCAAGATAGAAGAATTATAGCCGGTAGCTAAACTGATGTTACGGCTAGAAAGCATATCCCTGGTGTTCTTAATATAAGCTTCCGCAGAAAGCTCCAGTTTATTGTTCCATAAACTAATGTCTACACCGATATTCTTATACACCGTCGTTTCCCACTTGATGTTACTGGATGGAAAAGCTGTAATGGCATATCCCATGGAAGTTTCACGACCATCAAAAGGATAGTTCAATGCATGGGTATTGTAGCTCAAAGTAGGAATATATCGATAAAGACCTATGTTCTGATTACCTAAAGCACCGTAACTTAAACGAAATTTGAACATGGAAACAGTTTCTTTCAAATTTTCCCAAAATGGTTCATTAGCAATGTTCCAACCCAATGATACAGAAGGGAAGAAACCCCACTTGTTGCCTTTCGCAAAGCGTGAAGAGCCATCATAACGGAAAGAAGCCATAATCATATAGCGCATCATATAGTTGTAGTTCACACGGCCAAAGAGAGAGCGGAGAGCACTGCGAGTCTTAGTACCACCTACAGAATAGTTACTTTTAGCATGTCCCATCAAGCTCATACTGTTATTCTCAAAATCAGAACCGGAAGCACTAAGGTCTTCATACTTATTTTCTTCCTGAGAAAGTCCCAATAAAAGAGAAAGATTGTGTTTTTCAGCAATGGTCTTGTCATAATTAGCTGTCAATTCCAACAAATCGTTGGTAGTCTGCGAACGTGATTCAGACAAACTAGCCATCGTATTCCGTTTGGCCGCTCCAATCTCGTAGGTAGGTTTGAAAAGACGAGATTTGCCAAAGTACATATTGCGGCTAGCATTGAATTTCACGATAAGCCCTTTAATCGGCTCGTACTGCAAATAACCGGAAGCTGCGATATAATCGTTAGAGCTTGTATTATCAATCAATTTATTGAAAGCAACCTGATTACCGGCGTCAGACATGCCCATACCAGAGATGGCACCACCATAACCACCATCGTTGTTCTCATCATAAAGGAACGCTAACGGCTCCATATTCGTCACCTGATAAATGGAAGAGAAACCCGAATTGGATTCCAAATCGGCCGACCAACGACTATAACTTACCGATTCACCCATTTTAAACTTACCACGGGTAACATCAGAGTTCAAACGGAAACCGAACTTTTCATCTCCGGTAGCAATAGTCACACCGTCCGTCTTACTATAGAAAGCAGAAAGAGACACATTGGAATTAGCACTACCTGCCGTATAACCAATGTTATATTTTTGTGTAAAACCACGTTGATAATACTCTTTCTGCCAATCAGTATCAGCAAACTGACTCGGGTCTCTCTCGTACTCGCTGATATATTTAGGCCAGCGGCTTTCATCCGTACCTGCATTTATTAATGCCATCTTACGTACTTTAATAAACTCAGCTGAATTACAAACTTCCAGACGCTTCGGCATGGCACTCAACCCCCAATAACCGGAAAAAGTAATCTTCGGAGCTGAATTCATCGTACCACGATGTGTTTCAATCAAAATAACACCAGCTGCCGAACGTGAGCCATAGATAGCGGCAGTAGCAGCATCTTTCAATACGGAAATCGATTTAATATCTTCAGGATTAAGATAAGACATATTACCCGGAACACCATCGATAATCACTAGTGGACCGTTACTTTCATGTGGCAAGACATTTTCAATCTTCTTTCTTTTTGAAAATGTGCAACTTACAAGAAATTGTTTTTTAATAGGTAACGATTTAGAAACGAGCGAAGTTCTCACTCTTGTTACATTTTGCATTAAATCAAAAGAACGCCTTATCTGAATGCAAAGGTACAAAAAATCATAGAATAATAATTTTTTACAAATATCTTTTCCTATTGGAATTACCCCAAAATAATGAAGACGAGTAGTCATTTATATTCAATGACACTTGCATTTTTCAGACCGAAACCTGCGGATGAAAGCAGAGGCTTCAAGATTTGAATTGAATTTAGGGAAGTGAAATCGCTTCCCTAAGTTTTATAACCGCTTGATGAGCTTTGCCGGATTACCGCCTACAATAGTGTTGTCTTCCACATCTTTGGTGACAACCGCTCCTGCAGCGACTACTGCATTTTCTCCTATCGTGACACCGGGCAGGATGGTTGCTCCTGCGCCTATCCAACAATTACGTTTCAGATGGACGGGCTTGCAGGTAAGGACGGCATGGTCATAGAGGTCGTGATTGTTGGAGATAAGTTGCGCATTGGCTGCAACCTTCACATCATCTTCAATGGTAATTCCTCCGGCTGCCATAAAAAGGGAGTTGTTCATCACTACTACATTCTTGCCAATCCTTACTTTATTGCCACGCACTACAGTGACAGGAGGCATCACACGACTGTTCTCGCCGATATTGCCCATGAACAACTCTTTCACCAACGCATCGTATTCTTCGGTATAAGGCATCGTGTGATTGATTTTGAAACATAACTGTGCGCAGCGTATTCCTTCTGCCGGATCAGCCTCTTCGGGCTTGCGCATATCTATTCTAAATTCTTCCATCGGATATTTACTTGTTTATGATTGAACTAAACATCTACAAATACAAAGCAACCGATGAAGTGACTCTCCACCGATTGCTTTTTATGAAAAAGGGACATTATTTGATTTTAGCACCGTCCTTGAATGCCTTACCGACTACATCGCCCAGTACACGATAGGAATGAGAGGCTGAGTCATAGGAAATCGGCTGCAATTTGCCTAAATCCACCTTGCCTTGTACATCCAATATCGACTCGTCAGCCAACATGTTGACAATCTCACCCACAACGTGCATCTCGCCCAATGCTTCCTGCATTTCTACAACCTTGCATTCAAGTGTTAGAGGATATTCGTCAATGACCGGAGCATTGACAAATGCGCTACGGGTAACGTGTACTCCGGCTTTTTCGATTTTGTTCTCCTTTCGCCCCGATACAAGTCCGAAATAGTCGGACAATACCAGCGTATCAACGGTGGCAATGCTTAATGTGAACGCTTCGGTATGCTTCAGGTTCTCGGTGGTCTTGTGGTTCAGCGAGAGATTCAATGCGACATGGTGATAGCCACACTGACCGCCCCAAGCCACATTCATGGCATTGGGCGTTCCGTGTTCATCGTAAGTCGCCACAATCAGTACGGGCAGCGGAGCGAC
>OHUU01000128.1_pt1 | contig 30977 bp, 23 predicted proteins | sample 1579271 | NCBI WGS metagenome assembly OHUU01 (sample SAMEA3882556, study PRJEB24775) | human gut metagenome | biome: human-associated habitat; feature: intestine environment; material: feces | place: Netherlands | collected 2009/2010 | reverse complement strand
TGATAAATAGAAATGTTACTTCTGTTATTCACATCACCGGAACCTGTTCCGCCTTTCACTGTCTTTCCCGCACCGGCGCCGTATAAACCTATTTTCGTGGAAATATTCAGAGGAAGTATTTTTTTATCATTTTTCAGCAGTACAATACCCTCCTCTGCTGCTTTTTCCGAAAGAAGACCGTTTCGTATTTCACGGTCTGACATGCTGTGTTTCTTCGTTCCGCTGTGTTTCCATTTCTTAACTGTCATATCTTACCTGCTACCTTTTGTTATTCTTTTACGCCTCCAAGTGTCACTCCTGCGATGATAAACTTGGAAAGAAGGAGATATACGATAATGATCGGCACAATGGCAACTGTGATCATCATGTAAATCTTACCCATATCAAAATTCATATAATCTGCTCCACGAAGTGTTGCAATCAGGATTGGAACAGTCATCTTGCTTTTAGACTGGATAACCAGAGCAGGAACGAAATAATTGTTCCAGGAGCCTACAAATGTAAAAATCGCCTGTACAGCGATTGCCGGCTTCATGATTGGCAGGACAATACTGTTGAAAGTACGGAATTCTCCGGAGCCGTCAATTCTGGCTGCTTCTACCAGTGACATCGGCAGTGAGGACTGCAGATAGCTGTACATAAAATAGAATACGGCCGGTGACGCAACAGACGGAATAATCAACGGAAGCAGGGAATCATATAATCCCATCTTTGTGATCAGACGAAGGAAGCCCATTGCAGTTACCTGTGTCGGCATGACGAGGATCGCCATGATAAATGTAAACGCTACATTCCTTGCCTTGAAATCATAGGCATAAAGACCATATGCTGTCAGTGAGGAAAAATATGTACATAATACTGCACTGCATCCGGACACGATAATTCCCCTGAACATCGGAAAGCTTCCGTCATTTGCAACATTCATCAGGTTTTTCCAGAAATATTTTCCAGGAAGAGCAGAAAATCCCTTCTGAAGCTCTGCATGAGAATGAGACGCATTCACGATCAGTACATAAAAGAAAAAGAGACACATAAAGGAAAGAATAATAAGTACCACATGTGCCACGATACTTCTGATCCTGCTGGCTGTCTTATCTTTCATCATTTTGTTTTTCTCCTTTCTGCTCTTGCTCTCTTTTTCGCTGCTTTCTTAGATCCGTCCGGATCATTGTCGTTAGTCATACGATATACAAAGAAGCAGAGGATTGCACTGATAATAAACAGGTATACAGACAATGCTCCGGCCATACCATAATTCTTGCTCTTCAGATGGCTGTTCAGGAACATAATCAGTGTCATGGATGTTCTGTCCGGATTACCCTGTCCGTTTGTGAGGATCTGCGGTACATCAAACATCTGAAGGCCACCGATGATGGAAGTGATCAGAGTATAGGAAAGAATCGGACGAATCAGTGGAAGCGTAATATAGACGAAACGCTGAATGCTGTTGCATCCGTCCAGATCCGATGCTTCAAAAATATCCATACTGATTCCCATTACTGCTGCCATCAGCATGATGGTCGTGTTTCCGAACCACATCAGGAAATTCATGAAACCTACCAATGATCTTGTTCCCAGAACAGAGCCCAGAAAATCAATCGGTTCCTTTATCCAGCCCAGTGAACACAAAATGGAGTTTACAGGTCCGTTTGTGGAAAACATGGTAAAAAACAGAAGTGCAAATGCTGATGCCATGATCAGGTTCGGCAGATATACGACTGTTTTAAAGAAACGGGTTCCTTTTAATCTGAGACGTACATCAGAGAACCATGCTCCAAGTACCAGTGACAAAATGATCTGTGGTATGAAACACATGATCCATAATAACATGGTGTTTTTTGTATAAATCCAGATATCTCCATCTGAGAAAAGTTTTTTATAGTTTGCAAGTCCGACAAAATTCGGTCCGACCTGTGTCAGTCCTGACATATAATTTTCAAAGAAACTGTTGTAAATTGTGCTGATCAATGGGATCAGCTGAAAAATAACGTATACTACAATAAAAGGAATTAAAAAGATATATCCCCATTTATTGTATCTTACTACCTTTCCGCTGCTTTTCTTCATAACAACCTGACCTCCTTTTCCAGAGTGCATGATTTTCGTTCACAGAGCTCACAGCATCCCTCACTTTTACTCTGTGTAAGTCTGCTGTCAGCTCTGCGCTTACAGTTTTTACACACATTTGGATATAAAATGAGCCGCGCCCGCCTCCCTTACGGTCCGGCAGGCGCGGCATCTGTTCATTTTTTATACCATTGTCTGCTTAGTATGTTAACTCCGGATATTTTTCTACCACTGATTTGTAGAACAGATCTAATGCCTCTTCTTTGGTAGCTGTTCCTTCGAAGTAGTTCTTCATTGCGTTCTGGAACTCTTCGTTACATCCCTGATCGTATGCAGAAAGGTTGCTTAAATCAAGTTTGGAAACGCCTGAGCTGTAAATGCCAAGTGGGTTCTGTCCACCTAAGATCTTGCTTGAATAGGAGCTGTCTGCCATCTCAGCGATTACATCCTGGTTGTTTACAAAGTCATCATCTTTCTCGATGATCTCTCTCATAACATCATCATTGGTTGTCATCTGAAGCAAGATATCTTTTACAAGACTCTGGTTATCCGTTCCTGTTGCTGCACAGATCCATGTACCACCCCAGAAAAAGCCCTGTGGTCCTTCGGTTGCACCCCAGCCGCCGTTGTAACCGATACTGCCTTCGGTATCTGCTGCCATTGAGAAGTTTACTAACCATGCAGGTCCAAAGTAGCAGAATACATTTCCTTCCGGATAGAAGCCTTTCTTCCAGTCATCACTCCACAGTTCGTATGTTCCTGTCTCGCCTGCATCTACAAGTTCTTTGGAATCATCAACCCATTTCATAATGTTGTCATCAATATTGATTTTGCCATCAACAACCCATTTGGAAGAAACATTATTGGAATATACACGGTATGTATCATTTACGGAAGATGTGATGGTGTAGCCGGCATCTTTCATCTTCTTTGCTGTATCATTAAATGTATCCCAGTCTTTCACATAATTCTGAACCTCTGCCGGATCATCAGAACCTAATACTGCTTTTGCTGCATCTCTGTTATAGAATAATACGCCAGGACAGCCCTGCCATGAAACACCTTTTAATACACCGTTGGAATCGGTAACAACATCTTTGGTGTACTGATACTGTTTGGAAAGATCTGAATCAGTAATTCCAAGATCTGATACTGCCATTGTGTAGTCGGTATCTACATATTTTAATGCATAATCAGCTTCTACTAAAAAGATATCAATCTTGTCATCTGCTGCTGCATCGGCCTGTTTTAATAAGGTTGCGTCCAGGTTGTTCTGATATGCATTGTCATCATTCGGTGTAATGTTCCATTTTACAGTTACATCACCGATCGTACCTGTGGTTGCATCCACCTCTGTATATCCAGGATAATGATCTGTAACACGGCTCTTGAACTCTTCGTTCCAGCAGTAGATGTTAAGTACTTTTCCTTCATCGGAAGCACTCGCATCTGAAGCTGCAGCTTCGGTAGCCGGAGCTGCCTCATCTGTGGCTGCGGCGTCACTGCTGCCCGTATCTGCCGAGCTGCTGTTTCCACTGTTTGTGCTGGTGTTTGCTGCGTTATTACCGCCGCATCCTGCCATCATGGTTACAAGCATTGCTGTACATAATAATGTGCTAACGATTTTCTTCTTCATAGAAAACCCTCCTCCTTAATATGTGGTCTTTTGACCATTGTTTTTGTTGTTTTTCTGCTTTGAAAGCAGATAGTCTGGAATCTTTTGTATACATTTCTGTAAAAATATCGTCCGCATGTAGCTGCAACTACATTTAAATGCGTCCAACAGATTTACCTGCAACTAAGATCCCTTCTATAACGACTCTCTCTACGAGAGTTGTTCTCGGTTTCTCAATGGAGCCAATCAGCCGCTTGGCTGCCTCACTCCCGATCAGCTCTGTGTCCTGTCTGATCGTCGTAAGCTGAGGATGTAACAACTGCGACATCCTCGTTCCGTCATATCCTGCAATCGAAATATCCCGCGGAATCCGAAGTCCCATCTCTATGATGACGTTCCTTCCTCCTATTAAAGAGGTGTCATCCGGATAAATGATACAGGTTGGCGGATCTTCTAAATTGAGCAGCTCTTTTGTCTGTTTTGCTGCCTCCCTGGTCTCTAAGTAATCTGCTGTCCGGATGTATTCATCCGGAATCTTCAGACCAAGTTCATCCACCGTCCGGTAGAAACTTGCCAGCCGGTCTTTCGTAACGTAAGAAGCCTGCTGCCCATGAATATATGCAATTTTCCGATGTCCCTGCCCGTATATATATTTTACAAGATCTTCCATACCCTGAATATTGTTGGAACTGACTGCCGTACAGTTATGATGTACATAATCAATCGTAACGACCGGCAGGTCACTATTCATCAGTTCTAAGACATCCGGGTCATTGAAATCGGCACAGACGATTGCAACTCCTTCAAAATTCCGGTATCTGCAATGTTCATAATAGGACATCTTGCGATTTTCAAAACAGGTATTGATAAATGTAATGTCATATCCCTGTTTCTCCGACTGAACTTTTAATCCATTCAGCACTCCGGAAAAATACTCATGTGTCAAACCGCTTCCCGCCTCTTCTTCAAAGAGAACTCCTATATTATAGGAACGGTTTGTCTTTAGAGCTCTCGCCGCCGCATTTGGAAAATACCCAAGTGCTTCTGCTGTCTTTCTGACACGGCTCTTTGTCTCTTCGCTGATATCTCTCTGGTCATTTAAAGCCTTGCTTACGGTGGCAGTAGATACTCCACATTTCTCTGCAATCGTTTTTAATGATACCATGGAAACCTCCAGCTTCTCTTCGAAAACGAAATCCTGTTTCTGAAATATTGCTTAATCGTTTTCGTACTTTTACTATATGCCATCCATAAGCAAATTGCAACTGGTTTTTGGCAATTCGTCGCTTTTTACACTTTTTTGCAGTAGTTTTTGTGCATTTTTACATTAAATATTAGACCAATTATCTGTAATCTTAGTACTTTGTATCTACTTCTTATACGTTTTCGTAAAATACTTTAATTATTCATCAGAAAATAGCCATTGTCGCTTTCATCCATAAAAGTATGTTTTTTTGTCTAATCTGCTATATTTACCTGTTTTTCAATATTTTATATTGATTTTTATTCTTTCTGAATATATACTTTTTATTAAAGAATGAAAACTTAATCGTTTTCGAAATCGTTACTTATCAATATTTATGTATATGGAGGATTTTATTATGAAATTCGGTTATTTCGATGACACCAACAAAGAATATGTCATCACATCTCCAAAAACACCACTGCCATGGATCAACTACCTTGGTTCCGAGAACTTCTTTTCTCTGATCTCAAACACCTGCGGCGGTTACAGTTTCTACAAAGATGCAAAGTTACTCCGCCTGACCAGATACCGCTATAATAATGTACCGCTCGATTCCAATGGACATTACTACTATATTAAAGATGGTGATACGATCTGGAATCCGGGCTGGATGCCTTCCAAAACAGAACTGGACGCTTACAGCTGCCGTCATGGTATGGGTTATTCCGTATTTAAAGGAACCAAAAATAAACTGACCGCAGAGCTTACCTCTTTTGTTCCGGTCGGTGAGACATGTGAAGTCGGAAAACTCTCCCTTACCAATGAGAGCAATGAAACCCGTAATTTTTCTGTTTTCTCATATGTAGAGTTCTGTCTGTGGAATGCAATGGACGATATGACCAACTTCCAGCGTAACTTCTCCACCGGTGAGGTTGAGATCCACGGTTCTGCTCTTTATCATAAGACCGAATACAGAGAGCGCAGAAATCATTACGCTGTTTACGCTGTCAACGCTCCGATCGCCGGTTTTGATACAGACCGCGACTCGTTCTTAGGTGCTTACGGTGAAAACTCTGCTCCGGAAGTTGTTGTAAACGGAACTTCAAAGAACTCTGTCGCAAGCGGCTGGGCACCGATCGGTTCCCATCACCTTGAAGTTTCCCTTGCTCCGGGCGAGACAAAGACCTACGTTTTCGTACTTGGTTATGTTGAGAATCCGATAGAGGAAAAATGGGTTGGACGTGCTGAGGATGGAGTCATCAACCGCAAACGTGCCGATGAACTTCTCTCCCGTTTTGATACCGCAGAAAAAGCAGACGCAGCACTCGTCAAATTAAAAGATTACTGGAACGAACTGCTGTCCCATTTTACCATTTCTTCCAGTGAGGAGAAGTTAGACCGTATGGTCAACATCTGGCACCAGTATCAGTGTATGGTTACCTTTAACATGAGCCGTTCCGCATCTTACTTTGAGTCCGGTATCGGCCGTGGCATGGGATTCCGTGATTCCTGTCAGGATCTGCTCGGTTTCGTACATCTGATCCCTGACCGTGCGAGAGAGCGTATCTTAGATATCGCAGCTACCCAGTTCGAGGACGGAAGTGCTTATCATCAGTATCAGCCGCTCACCAAAAAAGGCAACTCTGACATCGGAAGCGGCTTTAACGATGATCCGTTATGGCTGATCGCCGGAACTGCAGCTTATATCAAAGAGACCGGCGATTACTCAATTCTCGACGAGATGACACCATATGACAGCGATGCTTCCAAAGCAACCACTTTCATGGAGCATTTGCGCCGTTCCTTCCATTATACAATGGAACATCTGGGACCGCACAATTTACCGCTGATCGGACGTGCCGACTGGAACGACTGTCTCAACTTAAACTGCTTCTCGACTGAGCCGGGTGAATCTTTCCAGACTTTTGGTCCTTCCGAAGGCCCGAATGCTGAATCCGTATTTATCGCAGGTATGTTTGTCCGCTACGGAAAAGATTATGCAGCAATCTGCCGCCATCAGGGCATGACGGAGGAAGCAGAACTTGCAGAGAAAGCAATCGCAGAGATGGAAAAAACCGTTATGGATGCCGGCTGGGATGGCGAATGGTATCTGCGTGCTTACGATCATTACAAAAATAAGATCGGTTCAAAAGAATGCGAAGATGGCAAGATCTTTATTGAGCCACAGGGCTTCTGTGTTATGGCTGAGATTGGTTTGGAGGAAGGCTGCTGCTTAAAGGCAATGGAATCCGTCGAAAAATATCTCGACACGAAATACGGTATCGTACTGTTACAGCCGCCTTACCACAGATATCATGTGGAACTTGGTGAGATTTCTTCTTATCCACCAGGATACAAAGAAAACGCAGGTATCTTCTGTCACAACAACCCATGGATCTCTATCGCGGAGACTGTAATTGGCAGAGGCAACCGTGCCTGGCAGGTATATACAAGAACCTGTCCTGCATACATTGAGGATATCAGCGAGATCCACCGCACAGAGCCTTATGTATACTCCCAGATGATTGCCGGAAAAGACGCCCCGAACTTCGGTGAGGCAAAGAACAGCTGGCTGACAGGAACCGCCGCATGGACCTTCCTTGATGTTTCCCAGTTTATCCTTGGTATCCGCCCGGATTATGATGGTCTGACTGTTGATCCTTGTATTCCATCCAAATTAGATGGTTTTACCGCCAAACGTGATTTCCGCGGTGTCAGCTACCATATTACCGTAAAGAATCCAAATCATGTAGAAAAAGGTGTGGTTTCCATGATCGTGGATGGACAGCCGGTAGAGGGAACTACGATTCCATTCTCGGCTGAGAAGAAAGATGTAAATGTAGAAGTAACGATGGGCTAACCTCCCTGCCTGTCTTTACCTGACAAAAGAAGCCTTCTTTTTATGAAGGCTTCTTTTGTATCCCAAACTAAAATGTTTCATTTTTTCTGTATTTGCGTGGTGATATACCTTTTATCTTTCGAAATGAATCCCCAAAATAGTTACTGTCATTAAATCCACATTCAAAAGCAATATCTGTGATAGATTTATTCGTTTCCAGCAGCAGCCTGCATGCATTCTGTATCCGGAGATTAATAATATATTCTTTAAACCCGAACCCCGTCGCTGTCTTAAATCTCTTAGACAAAAATGACTTATTCATGTCAAATTTATCCGCCACATCTTCCAGTAAAATATTTTCCGTATAATGTTCAAAAATATATGTTGCAACTTCCTGGATTTTTCGGTTATCAACATCAATCTCTTTTATAACATTGTCCTCATACTCCTTGCATCTTATGATAAACAGCAAAAGTTCAACAAGTCCTGCTTTTATAAATGCCGTTGATAATATGTCCGGCGTATCATTTTCAAACATTAACTTATCCAGCAGGGAATCCACATAGTTTCTGCGTTTTTCCGGTATATTGATTACCCCCGGAACCATACAGTTCTTAAGATATTCCGCTCCGATCTGTTCTTTGATCCAATCCGTAATCTCCTGCCGGAAACTGATAACAATCCTTTCATGAATTCCTTTCCCGGTATATACTGTCTTATGCAGACAGCCACCCGGAACGATTACAAGATCACCTTTTCCAAACTTATAGATATTGTGATCAATAAAGCTGGTGCACTCTCCACTGGAAAGATAAAAAATTTCATGAAATGGATGTACATGTGGCTCGCAGTTACTTTCAGATATCGTATTACTTCTTCTGATCTTCTTAATATCAAAATCTTTTGACATATCCTGAAACATATAATTCTCCATTTTTCTGTACTTTTATGTGTTTTTATCATTTTTTTCAAGGAATATACTGTTTTTTTGTCATATTATGAACCATATGAATACAACCTGTCAACATATTTTATAAATCCACAAGGAGCTCCTATGCCAAAACAAATATCTGAAAATAAACGAAATATGATTCTAAATGGAAACCTGTCCCAGGCAATCCTTATGCTCGCCGTTCCGGTCATGATCAATAGTTTTATCCAGTCGATGTATAATCTTACGGACACATTCTGGCTTGGACGGATCGGAACAGAAAACCAGTCTGCCATAACGCTCGTATCACCATTTCAAAATATCCTTAACAGTTTTGGCAGCGGCATAACAACCGCAGGTGCAATTCTTATATCGCAATACCTTGGTGCCAGAAAAGATGAACAGGCAAACAAAATGGCAAATCATATCTGTATTACGTCCCTTGGCTTCTCCCTCATCTGTGCATTACTGTGCTGGCTGATATCCCCGGCATTAGTCACCTGGCTCGGTGCCAGGGGAGTGGTCTATGAGTACGGTCTTACTTATTTAAGAATTGTGGTCCTTGATATGCCATTTCTGTTCATGATCAATTTATTCACAGCCGTGAAACAGGCGCAGGGGGACACTGTAAAACCCATGCTTCTCAATCTGCTTGGTATCATGATCAATCTGATATTAGATCCTCTTTTCCTCATTGTGTTCCACTTTGGAATCGGAGGCGCAGCATTTGCCACGCTTATAGCAAAAATCCCCTGCGCTCTCATTGGACTGATCCTTCTTACAAAATCAGATCAGCTCATACGGATTTCTTTTAAAAATTTTGTCTTTGACCAGAAAATGATACGCGCCATTATCAAAATTGGTCTGCCAACTGCGATTGGCGGCAGCACCATGCAGCTAGGTACGCTGATCATGACCAGAAATGTAAATGTTTATGGTTATATTGCAACCAGCGCCTATGGTATTGGCAACAAAATCAACAGTCTTATCACAATGCCAGCCAGTGGTGTCGGTTCCGCCGTTTCTACTATAGTTGGACAAAATATGGGAGCCGGAAACACAGAGCGGGCGAAGAAAACCTTCCATTATTCATTAAAAATGTGTACCTTATTTTTACTTATTCTGGGATTCATTTTTTCAAGACGCCCTGTTTCCCAGACTATGGTATCATTCTTTTCAACAGATGCCAAAGTCATCCCTCTGGCTGCAGACTATTTATCCATTATTGCATTCTGGTGCTTTACAAACGCTTTTTATAATGTATCACAGGGATTGTTCCAGGGATGTGGGCATACACTGATCACAATGCTCGTAGATGCTTCCCGGATATGGCTATTCCGTCTGTTGTCTCTTTGGATATGCGCAAATGTATTTCATATGGGAGTGGCATCCGTCTGGTATTCCGTTGTAATCAGTAATGGAACCTCTGCCATAATCCTGTATCTGCTATACTGGACCGGAATATGGAAAAAAGGATATGCAGACCCTCTCTAGAGCCTTTCATATCCTTTTCTCTTTCACTTTAATCTTCTATTTCCAGTCAACAAAATTTGTTGCAAATTAATTTGCTGTCACAAGTCCGTTCTCACAATCCAATTCTACATATGCACTGGATTTTAAGACATCAAGCGCATGTTTTGCACCGATCAGGACAGGAATATCAAGGCTTAATCCTGCAATCGCCGCATGGCAGTTTTCGCCGGATGCTTCCACGATCAGTCCGGATGCCTCACGCATCTGTGTCATCATGGCATTGCTGGTATCTTTTGCAACAATGATATCTCCGACTTTAAAGTTTTTTAAATCCTCATCGCTGTGACATACACAGAGGTTTGCAGAAATCTTCTGTGTTCCGATTCCTTGTCCCTCCACTAAGATATGTCCTGCCACCTGCACCTTGATCAGGTTGGTCGTACCGGATACACCAAGAGGAACTCCTGCGGTTAAGACAACAACATCGCCCTTTGAAATGATTCCTGCTGCTTCTGCTGCATCGACTGCATAGTCAAACAGCTCTTCTGCCTGTGTCTTTTCCTCGATCATAAGCGGGATCACACCCCAGGATAATGCAAGCTGACGGTAAATCTTTTCTGTCAGACATCCTCCGATAATCGGACAGTTTGGACGATATTTGGAAACCATGCGGGCGGTACGTCCTGATTTTGTTACCGTAATGATTGCTGCCGCATTCAAATCTCCTGCCATTGTACATGTCGCATGGGAGATTGCATTGGTCACATCCGGGTTGCTCATGGTTTTGCGCATTTTAAAACGCTGTAAGTAATTGATATCCTGTTCCGTACGGACTGCAATACGCACCATAGTCTTTAAAGCCTCGATCGGATACATACCTGCAGCTGTCTCTCCGGAGAGCATGATCGCACTGGTTCCGTCGTAGATTGCATTTGCAACGTCAGTTGCCTCTGCTCTGGTCGGACGCGGATGTTTCATCATGGAATCAAGCATCTGAGTCGCTGTGATAACCTTCTTGCCTGCATCGTATACTTTTTTAATTATCATCTTCTGGATCACCGGTACATCCTCTAACGGGATCTCAACACCCATATCACCACGCGCTACCATGATTCCATCGGAAACACGGATAATATCGTCAATATTCTGTACACCCTGCATATTTTCAATTTTTGCAATGATATTGATATCCTCGCCGCCTTTTTCTGCAAGGATCTTGCGGATTGCAAGCACATCATCTGCGGTACGGACAAAAGATGCAGCAATAAAATCATAATCATGCTCTACCGCAAATACGATATCACCATAATCTTTTTCGCTGATATATGGCATGGACAATTCTACATTCGGAACGTTCACGCCTTTTCTGTTGGAAATCACACCGCCATTTAACACCTGGCAGATGATATCTTTTGGCTTATTGCCATCTTTATCTGCCTTTGCGCCAGATGTCACCTTGATTTCTTTTACTTCCATTCCGATCAGACCATCATCGATCAGAATGCGATCTCCCGGTTTTACATCCTCCGGCAGGTTTTTATAAGTAATGGAAACACGTTTTGCATCTCCCATAATCTCATCGGTTGTCAGGGTAAAAGTCTGTCCATCCTTAAGTTCGACTTTTCCGTCCGTAAAATCTCTCAGGCGGATCTCCGGTCCTTTTGTGTCAAGCAGTGCTGCGACTGGACGCTTTAATTCCTTACGAAGTTTCTGTAACATCTGAAGGCGTCCTAACTGCTCCTCATGGTCACCATGGGAAAAATTAAAACGGGCAACGTTCATTCCCTCTTCGATCAGGCGTTTTAATACACCTTCCTTATCTGTTGAAGGTCCTAAAGTACAAACAATTTTTGTTTTTCTAAACATCTTTTTTCCTCGTAAAAAAATTTATTTTCGGCAATCGATTCAGTCTTATTATTACCATAAAAATGGCAGTTTATTTCGTGATCATCGTACCCGGTCCACCGCTCACATAGGTGCCGTCTTTGTTCAGCTTTGTAATAAGTACGGAACGGATTGCGGAATCTCCAATAAAATCAATGGCCGCCTGAATCTTTGGCAGCATGTCATCCTCTCCGAACTGACCTTCTTCCATATACTGTTTTGCTTCTGCAACAGTCATGGTCGAAAGAGGTTTCTCATTCTCTGTGCCGTAATTCAGACATACATTGTCCACACTTGTTAAAATGACTAACATGTCAGCATCTAAAAGTTCTGCTAATTTTCCTGCTGCAAGGTCTTTTTCAATGACTGCACTCGCACCTTTTAAATTATTGTCCTGTGCAAGTACCGGAATACCACCACCTCCGCAGGCAACAACAACCTGATCTGCATCCGATAATGCACGGATCGCATCGATTTCAACGATATCCATTGGCTTCGGTGCTGCAACGATACGGCGGAATCCTCCTTCTACTGCTGTGACATGATTTCCTTTTTTCTCCTCTGCCTCAGCTTCTTCTTCTGTCATCACACGTCCGATCACCTTACCTGGTTTGTAAAAAGCCTCATCATATGGATCGACAACAACCTGTGTCAGAACTGTGGAAACTGTCTTATAAATTCCCTTATTCAGCAGCTCGGCACGGATAGCATTCTGTAAATCGTAACCGATATATCCCTGACTCATTGCAGAACATACAGACATTGGCGTAGCGGTATACTCCGGATATAATCTGCAGAACTCATTCATTGCTGTATGGATCATACCAACCTGTGGCCCGTTACTGTGTGTAATGACTACCTGATAATCATCGCGGATAAAGTCAGCAACCGCTTTTGCAGTGCGTTTTGTTGCCTCTTTCTGCTCCGGTAACGTGGTACCAAGTGCTTCATGACCAAGTGCTATTACGATTTTTTTCTTTTTCATGGCTATCCTCCGATACTGACTCTTCGTCATAGTGATTATTTTAGCATGAACCTCATACAGGCGCAATCTGATAAGAGTTTGCTTCCTGTTAAGATTTTCTGCTTTTTGTAAATTTTTATAGTTTCAGCATACCATATTCTGACATATTTTTAAACAGGCTATTTTTCTTCCTGCGGCAGCACGAAAGAATCGATCAGCTTCCAGATCTCGTCACGCCCCTGCTTCGTCTCTGCAGAAAACGGAATGATCGTGGTTCCCGGCTGTACATTTAAGCCCTCGCGGATCGCTTTGACATTTTTCTGGATCTGGCTTCGTTTGATCTTATCGAGTTTGGTCGCAATAATGATCGGTGCAAATCCCTGATACACCATCCACTCATACATCATTCTGTCGTTTGCAGACGGATCGTGGCGGATATCGATCAAAAGAAAGACTGCCTTTAACTGCTTTGAAGTGTGAAGGTAATTCTCGATCATTTTTCCCCACTTTGCCTTCACTTCCTCGGATGCCTTTGCATAGCCGTATCCCGGAAGATCGACAAGGTACATGGCATCGTTGATATTGTAAAAGTTGATGGTCTGCGTTTTTCCAGGCTGTGCGGAAGTACGCGCCAGTGCTTTGCGGTTCATCAGTGCATTGATCAGAGATGATTTTCCAACGTTTGATTTTCCTGCAAAAGCCACCTCCGCATATGCGGTATCCGGCACCTTGCTGGTCACACCGCAGACAATTTCCAGGTTTACATTTTTTATTACCATGTTTTTCTCCTTTTTACAAATGCCACTTCCAGCACTTCCTGCATTTTTTCCACAAATACAAGTTCAAGACCTTTTTTGATTTCTGAGGAAATTTCCTCCACATCCTTCTCGTTTTTCTTCGGAATGCAGATCGTTTTGATTCCGGCATTCTTCGCTGCAAGGATCTTTTCTTTTAAGCCACCAATCGGGAGAACTCTGCCGCGCAGTGTGATCTCTCCTGTCATTGCGACATCCGCACGGACCGGAGTCTGTGTGATCGCAGAAAGCATTGCCGTCGCCATCGTGATACCTGCGGACGGTCCGTCTTTTGGCACTGCCCCCTCCGGGATATGGATATGAATGTCATTTTCCTGAAAAAACTTCTTTGGAATATGATATTCTTCCCCTACCGAACGGATATAACTTAAGCCTGCCTGTGCGGACTCTTTCATCACATCTCCGAGTTGTCCGGTAAGCTGTACTTCGCCTTTGCCCGGCATCACGTTGACCTCGATCTCCAACGTATCACCGCCGACGCTCGTCCATGCCAGACCGCGCACGATTCCGACCTCATCGTTCTCGTTTTTCTGATCAAACGTATATCTCTCTTTTCCAAGATATTTTTCTACATTCTGACCTGTAACTTTTACGCATTTGACTTCGGATTCGTATACTTCCCTTGCAGATTTTCTTGCAATTTCAGACAGCCTGCGCTCTAAATTACGCACACCTGCTTCCCTTGTATAACCGGAAATGATCTTTTGCAGCGCACGGTCACTGATCTTTAACTGTTCCGGCTTTAAACCGTTTTTCTCTTTTACTTTCGGCAGCAAATGCTCTTTTGCAATATGGAACTTCTCATTTTCCGTATAACTGCTCACCTCGATCAGTTCCATACGGTCGAGCAGCGGACGTGGAATATCCTGAACAGAGTTTGCTGTCGCAATAAACAGTACCTCTGACAGATCAATCGGAACCTCGATATAGTGGTCGCGGAACTTACAGTTCTGCTCTGCGTCGAGCACCTCAAGCATGGCAGATGCAGTGTCGCCCTTATAATCGCTGCTCATTTTATCGATCTCATCAAGCAGCATCAGTGGGTTTTTCACGCCGGCACTGCGCAGACCATTGACAATACGTCCCGGCATCGCACCGACATAAGTTTTCCGGTGTCCACGGATCTCCGCCTCGTCACGGACGCCGCCTAAACTGATTCGAACATACTTTTTATCAAGTGCACGCGCCACGGAACGGGCAATGCTCGTCTTTCCGGTACCAGGCGGTCCGACTAAACATACGATCGGGCTCTCGCCCTTTTTCGTCAGATTGCGCACAGCAAGGAACTCTAACATACGCTCTTTTACTTTTTCCAATCCGTAATGATCTTCATTTAAAATGCGCTCTGCATTTTTCAGATCCTTGTTATCTTTGGATGCCTTATTCCACGGCAGTTCTAACATGGTCTCGATATAACCGCGACTGACTGCACTCTCCGAAGAACTTCCACTGATATTTTTAAAGCGTAAGATCTCTTTTCTGATCTTTTCTTTGACTTCTTTGTCTGCCTTTAACTTTTTCAACTGTTCTAAATAGGCATCCGCATCTGACTCCGCATTATCCTCGCCGAGTTCTTCCCGGATCAGCTTCATCTGTTCACGCAGGATATATTCCTTCTGGTTCTTATCCACACGTTTCTTTACTTTTGCCTGGAATTCATTTTTGATCGCAGTGATCTCAATTTCTTTTAAAAGAAGCGCCATCAAAACTTCATAGCGCTCCGTCAGTGAAACTGCCTCTAATATTTCCTGCTTCTGTTCATAATAAAAAGGAAGATTGTTGGCGATCAGATCCATGATCTTCGGCAGATTCTTTTCTTCCCTGACCTGTCTGCGCATTTCACCTCCGACACGCGGGTTGACAGTTACATATTTTTCAAATGTGTCCTGTACACTGCGCACCATAGCCGTTTTTGCCTCGTCCGACAATCCCTCATCAATTTCTTCACACCGCGTGAGTTCCACCTCTAAAAAGTCCGTTTGGGAAACAAAAGCGGACAATTGTGCCCGCTCTGTTCCTTCCACTAAAACTCTGACGATGTTGTTTTGTAATTTTATGACCTGCCTGACCTCTGCAATAATACCGATATGATATAAATCTTCGATGCCAGGCTCTTCCTGCTCCACATCACGCTGTGCAACAAGGAAGATCTTCTGTTCATCCATCATACTCTGTTCTACTGCATGGATCGACTTTTCACGGCTCACATCAAAATGTGCGATCATCCCCGGAAGGATGACCATTCCGCGAAGTGCCACCGCAGGCATTTTCATCGCTTTATTATCCAACCTGTTTTTCCTCTATCTTTTCAAGTTCACGTTCTTCGATCGCAAGCTGTTCATCCACCATCTCTTTTGTGATCTGGCACTGTGTAATGGATTCATCCGATGGAATGTGGTACATCAGATCTAATGTAACAGCCTCCATGATCGCACGAAGTCCACGCGCTCCTGTCTTGCGCTCTAACGCTTTATCTGCAATCGCCTCAAGTGCTTCTTTGTCAAAGTCAAGCGCTACACCGTCTAACTCAAACAGCTTCTGATACTGTTTGGTCAGCGCATTTTTCGGCTCCTGTAAAATGCGGATCAATGCGTCCCTGTCAAGCATATCCAAAGATACCGTTACCGGCACACGTCCGATAAACTCAGGGATCAACCCGAACTTTACAAAATCCTGTGGAAGTGCATGTTTTAACACATCACCGATATTGTAATCTCTCTTGTCACGGATATCTGCATTAAATCCGATCGTCTTCTGATCCATTCTGGTCTCAATGATCTTCTCAAGTCCGTCAAACGCACCGCCGCAGATAAATAAGATGTTGGTCGTGTCGATCTGGATCAACTCCTGCTGCGGATGCTTTCTTCCACCCTGTGGCGGAACAGACGCAACAGTTCCCTCTAAGATTTTTAATAATGCCTGCTGTACACCCTCACCGGATACATCTCTGGTGATGGATACATTTTCAGATTTTTTGGAGATCTTGTCGATCTCGTCGATATAGATAATTCCGCGCTGTGCACGTTCAATGTTATAATCAGCCGCCTGAATGATCTTTAAAAGGATATTTTCAACATCCTCTCCAACATATCCGGCCTCCGTCAGTGTGGTCGCATCTGCGATTGCAAATGGAACGTTTAAGACTCTCGCTAATGTCTGTGCCAACAGTGTTTTTCCGGAACCGGTCGGTCCTAACATCAGAATGTTGCTCTTCTGAAGCTCTACACCGAGGTCATCTCCGGCCATGATTCTTTTATAATGGTTATAGACAGCCACAGACAGCACTTTTTTTGCCTGATCCTGTCCAATGACATAATCATCCAAAAATGCCTTTAACTCTTCCGGCTTTAACAGATTAATCTGCTCTTCCGGCTCTGCCACTTCACCTGCTGCCTCATCATTTTCTAATTCTTCATCGATAATTTCAGCACAGATATCCACGCACTCGTCACAGATATATGCACCGTTTGGTCCTGCAATCAGCTTGCGAACCTGATCCTGCGTCTTCCCGCAAAAGGAACAACGGAATTTATCGTCATTTCTTCCTGCCATAATTGCTGTTTCTCCGTATTCTATCGATTTGTGATGACATCATCAATCAGACCATATGCCTTTGCTTCTTCCGCAGACATATAATAATCACGCTCTGTATCTGCTGCGATCACATCATATGGTTTTCCGGTATTTGCAGCAAGGATCTCATTCAAACGTTTTTTCGTCTTTAAGATATTCTCTGCTGCAATCTGGATCTCTGTCGCCTGACCTTTTGCTCCACCGGACGGCTGATGGATCATGATCTCTGCGTTCGGAAGCGCAAGTCTCTTTCCTTTGGTACCGCCGGAAAGTAAAAATGCTCCCATACTTGCTGCAAGTCCGATACAGATCGTGGATACATCACATTTGATGTACTGCATTGTATCATAAATTGCAAGTCCTGCTGTTACCATTCCACCCGGGGAATTGATATATAACTGGATATCTTTTCCAGGATCTTCTGACTCTAAGAAAAGTAACTGTGCTACGGTAAGACTTGCTGTTGTCTCATTCACTTCTTCTCCGAGGAAAATGATTCTGTCTTTTAATAAACGGGAGTAAATATCATAATTACGCTCTCCCCTGCTGGTCTGCTCAATGACGTAAGGTACTAAACTCATTTTGTTTTCCTCCAATCCATTTTGTTTATAAAAATTTAATTATTGCTTATATGCTTAAACAGACCGGCCCGAATGAGCCAGTCTGTTGTATGTTGTCCGCTTTCGACGAAGCCTCTCTTATTCTTCTGCGTTTTCTTCTGCGTTTTCTTCAGCTTCCGCTTCTTTTTCTTTCTTAGTCTTAGCTTTTGCTCTTTCTTTTACGTTCTCCATAACAAGGTCAACTGCTTTTGTTACAGAAATATCTCTCTTCATGGATTCTTTCTCAGCGTCGCCCATGTATTCTTTGAGCTTGTCTGCTTCCATGCCATAAGCTTTTGCCATTTTCTCGATCTCAGCGTCGATCTCTTCCTCGCTTACTTCGATGTTCTCGTCTTTTGCGATCTGCTCTAATACAAGACTGCTCTTAATACGTGTCTCAGCTTCCGGACGAACCTGCTCTTCTAATTTGTCTAATGTAAGACCGGAGAACTGCATATACTGCTCCATGGAAAGTCCGCTCTGAGCAAGTCTCTGAGCAAATTCATTTACCATGTTCTCGCACTGGGTTTTGATCATTGCTTCCGGAATCTCCATTGTAGATTTGTCAATGATCTTCTGGATTGCCTCATCCTCTTTTGTGCGTTTTGCTTCGTCCTCTTTCTGAACCTCTAAGTGTTTCTTTAAGTCCTCTTTGTACTCTTCTAAAGTATTGAACTCAGATACATCCTGTGCGAACTCATCGTTTAACTCCGGAAGTTCTTTTGCTTTTACTTCGTGGATCTTAACTTTGAATAATGCAGGTTTTCCTGCTAAATCTGCTGCCTGATATTTCTCCGGGAATGTAACGTTTACGTCTACTTCATCTCCGGCATTCTTTCCTACTAACTGATCTTCGAATGTATCGATGAAAGAGTGGGAACCGATCTCAAGCGGATGATTCTCTCCTTTGCCGCCCTCAAATGCAACACCATCAACGAATCCTTCGAAATCGATCACTGCTGTATCTCCCTCAGCGATCGGTCTGTCTGTTACAGTAACAGTTCTGGAGTTCTTCTGTCTCTCTTTTTCAAGCTCTGCTGCAACTTCCTCATCAGATACTGTTGTATCGATCTTTGTTACCTGTACGCCTTTGTATTTGCCAAGTTTTACTTCCGGTCTTACAGCAACTTCTGCTGTGAAGATGAAAGGTTTGCCAGCTTCGATCTGTACCACTTCGATAGTCGGTCTTGAAACGACGTCCACACCGCTCTCTTCTACTGCCTGTGCGTAGTTCTCCTGGATCAGGGTATTTGCAGCATCCTCATAGAATACGCCTGCTCCGTACATTTTCTCGATCATCTTTCTCGGCACTTTACCTTTACGGAAACCTGGAACGCTGATCTTTCCTTTCTCTTTCATATATGCAGCCTGGATTGCATCCTCTACCTTCTCAGCTGCAACTTCGATCGTAAGTTTTGCCATGTTCTTTTCTAAATTTTCCACCTGTACACTCATTATTACTCATTTCCTCCTTCAAACTTTATATGAATACTTGATGTACTTTTTTCCGTTCATTTCATTCTATGTTCCTGTCGAGCACCCCCGTTTTTCAAGGGTTTCGCCTGTCTTTCGGAAAAAAGGGCGTACTACGACTATCACAGTCATTTTAGGATTATAACATATTGTGTGGGAAAATACCAGTTATTTTTTCAAAAAACCGCCGACTTCCGTCTTCTGCGGCAACCTTTCCAAGTTCTGCCGGATCGAGGTCATAATAGTACTTTCCGGTTGTAAGATCCACCGACAGGCAGTCAAGTGGAAATCCCTCCCTGCGGATTCCATCCGGGTGCGGGACCGACGTGATCAGAAATGGTTCGCTCGAGAACGTTTCATCCATCGACTCATAAATATGTTCCTCATCCATGATAAGACAGATGGCATTGCGGTAGTATGCATGCAGACCACCATACTCTGCAGCAAGTCCGCTGTAATATGCAAGCATTTCCGCGTCTGACAGATTTTTTCCATTCACCCTCCTGACATGAACGCCCGGCTGTTTATCTTCCGGGACATTTTCAAAATACAGACCTGTGTCACAGGAAAACACCGGAATCTGAAAAACATCGTAATAACACTTTGCCTTCTTCCTTGCATTTTCCAGCGGCGAATCGCCATCCTCGTCTGCCTGTGGTACTGCCACATCAATATCCGATAACCCAACGATCTCTATCTGCAACTGTTCTAAATTTTTCCGCATCAGACTTAATTTTGCAGGATTTCCAGTGCCGTAAAGCAGACGTTTCCCGATGCCCTGTTTTTTCCGCTCAAACAGTGTCGGTGTGATCGCCGGATAAGTCAGTTTTTCCGGCAGTTCGTCAAAGGTGCGTACCTCTGCCATCTCACTTTCCGGCATGGCTGACAGCTTTTTTACCTTTGCAAGAAAGACACGTCCATTTCCTTCTTCTTTGGTCTGCACCTCTCCCGCCCAATAGTCGCACAACGGCTCTATCTCAAAATCCACTGCCCCGGACTCCTCGTAAAGTTCACGCTTTGCCGCCATAAGCGGTGTCTCTCCCGGTTCAATCTTTCCGCCCTGTGTCTCCCATGTGGTGCGTTTTTTGTGTCTGCTCAACAAAATTTTGCCCTGATATTCAGATAAAACTACTACATATTTATAAGCAGGCAGGGTGCCGACCGGGTAAGTTTTTGTTATCATTTTTCTCTCCTTTGTTACCGGCCTGTCACTCTGCTTTCTGTTCTTTCCCGGCAATGATAAGTTTTTTATCGACCAGCGTATCGCCTTCGTATACCAGCTTCAGCGAAAAATATTCCTCACACTCATCCAAAAGCCGCAGGAATATTTTGTCACCTTCCCACAGTTTCAGGTCTTTGATCTCCTTTTTCGGAACCCAGACAAGTTCTCCCTCGTCGCAGTCAGTCATCTCCCCGGTAAACTGGTCTGCCGTAAATAAGTGCATATATTCGATACCCCACTCGTTGGAAATAAAGGTAATGACGCCCCGCGCGCGGTAAGATGTCAGGGTGAGACCTGTCTCTTCCTTTACCTCACGCAGCATACATTCTTCCGGCATTTCCCCCGCTTCAAACTTGCCGCCGACACCGATCCACTTGTCATGGTTCAGGTCGTTTTCCTTTTTTACCCGGTGCAGCATCAGGTAACAGTCATCTTTTTCGATATAACAAAGTGTGGTTAAAAACATCGCATCCTCCTGTAGAAATTTTCTGTTTCGTTTTTGCTGCCGTTCACACGTACTGTGTGAGCAGCAAATATTTTTTTACTCCTGCAGACCTGCAAACTGCGCCATATAAAGTTTATAATAAGCGCCCTTTTTCTCCATCAGCTCTGCCGGACTTCCTTGTTCTAAAATACCGCCCTTGTCGATCACAAAAATGCGGTCCGCATTCTGAATCGTGGAGAGTCTGTGTGCGATCACAAAACTGGTTCTGCCGGAAAGCAATGCCTCGATTCCCTGCTGCACTAAAAGTTCTGTATGTGTATCAATGCTGGATGTTGCCTCATCTAAAATGAGGATTTTCGGCATGGAAATCATCGTTCTCGCAAACGCGATCAACTGCCTTTGTCCGATGGATAGTCCTGCTCCATGTTCTTTTAATTCCGTGTCATAACCTTTTTCCATTTTCATAATGAAATCATGCGCATTGACTGCCTTTGCAGCCGCGATCATTTCTTCATCTGTCGCATCTAATTTCCCATATAAAATGTTGTCACGGACTGTTCCATGAAAGATAAAATTATCCTGCGTCATAACACCCATCTGACGCCTTAAGCTCTCAATGGAAACCTTTGTCAAGTCGTAACCATCCACCAAAATTTTGCCGTCTTCAATGTCATAAAAACGGCTGATCAGATTGACGATCGTTGTTTTTCCTGCTCCGGTCGGACCGACCAGTGCGATCGTCTCACCCGGTTGTACAGAAAAGCTGACATCGGAAAGCACCTTTGTCTCCGCCGGTGTTCCTTTGTCGTAAGTAAAATTCACATGGTAAAACTCGACGCTTCCCTTAATATCCGGCAGCTCTGTCACATCTTTTGCATCCACGATGTCTGCATCGGTGTCTAAGATATCAAAGATACGCTCTGCCGCGGTAAGATTCGTGACCAGGTTGTTATAAAAGTTGCTTAAATTCATGATCGGGTTCCAGAACATATTGATATAGGTTCCAAATGCCACTAACAATCCGACCGATACTTTTTCAAATCCGAGAAAACGGATGCCGACCAGATAAAGCATCATCGCACCGATTCCCCAACAGAAATCGATGACCGGGCCAAACATGTCGGCATAAGTCACCGCATCCACGAATGATTTCTGGTGTTCGTCGGTCAACGCTTCAAAGATCTCCTGTGTTTCATCCTCTGCTGCGAAACTCTGCACTACATTCATTCCGGCGATATCTTCATGGACGTAGGCATTTAAGTTGGATGCCTTTTTCCGGAAAATCTGCCAGCGTTTGTGGGATGCCGTCTGTACAAACCAGATTCCCGCGATCATCAGCGGGATCGTGGACAGAGACGCAAGCGCAAGCCGCCAGTCTTTTACCAGCATGATCACAACGACTCCGACTACCGTCACAAATTCCGGCACCAGTGTTGTGACCACATTGACCAGCACATCTTTTAAGGAATTGACATCCCCGATGATACGCGCAAGGATTTTTCCAGTCGGTCTGCTGTCAAAAAATGAAAACGACAGCGTCTGAATGTGCTCATAGAGATCCTGGCGGATCTGAAGCAAAATTTTGTTGGAGATCACCGCCATTGCATACATTCTGAGTTTTACCATCACAATAAAGATCAGGTTTAACACGAGTGCAAAAATTCCAAGCCCAATCAGCCCATGCAGATCGGACTGTGCAATATAGTGATCGATTGCTTCCTCGATCAAGAGCGGGTTTACCAGTGAGATCGCCACCGTAATTCCCATACATACTAACACGGCAATAATCGTGCCTTTATACGCAAGCAGATAGGAAAACAGCCGCCGCATGATTTTTTTCTTGTCGGTATTTTCCATAAATTCGTCTTCACGATACGAATTGACTGCCATTACATCGCCTCCCCTCCTAAGAACGTGCCATACTGCGCCATGTAAGTTTCATAATAAAGTCCGCGCTTTGCAAGCAGTTCCTGATGCGTTCCGCGCTCCGCAATCTCTCCGTCTTTCAGATAGATGATCTCATCTGCATGACAGACCGCAGAAATACGGTGCGCAATGATCACTTTCGTTGTATCTTTTAATTCATTTAATGTTTTCTGGATCTCATGTTCCGTCTCCATATCAAGCGCGGACGTGGAATCGTCTAAAATCAGAATCGGCGCCTTTTTTGCAATGGCACGCGCAATACTGATACGCTGCTTTTGTCCGCCGGAAAGTCCGACACCGCGCTCACCGATGACGGTCGCATACTGTTCATCCATTTTTTCAATGAAATCCTTTGCCTGTGCACAATCTGCCGCTTTGCGTATTTCATCGATCGGCATTACCTTGCGCTGCCCCATCTTAATATTCTCCTCGATCGTGTCGGAAAACAGAAATACATCCTGCAATACAACAGAAATACTGCTGCGAAGCTGTTTTAAAGAAAGTTTCCGCACATCCGTGCCATCCACTTTTACAGCGCCGTCCGACACATCATAAAAACGCTGTAACAGATTGACGATTGAGGATTTTCCCGAACCGGTCGCACCCATGATTCCGATGGTTTTTCCTGCCGGAACCGTAAAGTTAATATCAGAAAGGATATTTTTCCCCTCAATGGAAAATGAAACATGTTCGAAAGAAATGTCCCCTTTTACCTGTTCTAACACGACAGGCTGTTCCTCATCTTTGATCATCGCCGTCTCCCCGTAAATCTTCTTGATCTTCTTATAAGAAGCAACGGCAGAGGACAGATCATTCGTCAGCCAGCCGAGCATCTCCATCGGCCAGGTGCAGTTTCTGCTGTATTCGACAAATGCGACCAGCGCTCCGAGCGTCATATTTCCATGCATCACGGAAACACCGCCCAAAATCGTCATGGCTACCGGAAGTGCTTTTCCTACAAACTGAAAATACGGGTAATATTTTACCAGCACCTTCGACTGGCTGATATTCAAGTCATAGTAACGCTTGTTGTGTGACAGAAATTTTTCAATCTCAAATTTTTCTCTGGCAAATGCTTTTACAGTGCGCACACCTGCAAGATTTTCCTCCGCAACCGTGGTCAGCACCGCATTTTCCTCACTGATATCCTCGTAAATTTTATCCAGTTTCCGCTCCATGATGATCGCGATCGCACCGCAGGAAATCATCGTCACAAGCGGTATCAGCGCCAGTTTCCAGTTCAGATGAAACATACAGTAGAGCACCATGCTCACATGGATGACGACCTCGATCGTCAGCATGCCGACATATCCCATCGCATTCCAGATCTTGTCAACATCATCCTTGACTCTCGCCATCAGTTCTCCGGTGTTCGTATTGTCAAAATAATTCATCGACAATGTCTGAATGTGCCGGAACAGATCCTTACGGATCTGTGCGCCGATCTTAGAACTTAAGACGTCAAACGAAAACTCTTTGCAGTATCCAAAGATGCAGCGTCCGATCCCAACCGCAACGATTCCCACCAGAAGCCCGGTGAGCATTTCCATTTTCCCGCCGATGATGACCTCATCCACGATCCGCTGTGTGATCTGTGGATAAACCATATCCAGTCCGGTCGCTATAATCATGGAACATATTGCGAACAAATACCCATACCAGTAATTTCCGATATATGTATGTAACTTTTTCATAAATTCTTGTGATTCCTCCTTACTTTCCCCTCTTACACTCCCCGGTCTCTGACATATTTTTGTACCGTGACGCACCACTCTGACAGCCGCCTGCACGCTTCACAAGCAGCCCCCTTAGCACAAAAAATCCCGCGGTGTCATATCTCACCACGGGAAGTATGTCAAAAAACATTCTATTTACTTTTGCATGAATTTATGCCAGCGTAACAGAATTAACCGAGGTAATTGTATGATGATTATGCAGTTCATTGATTGTAACATTTGTTAATCTAATCATTACTTTTACCTCTCTTTCTTCAAAATTTTAGATTACTTTGCAAGTATACGCTTGAGGGGGTGGGTTGTCAAGGGGTAGGAAAAAATTATGCGGAATTTGAAAATCGCAACGATCTAATCTAAGTATTCTATCAGATCAGGATATTTTTCTTTATTTTCCCTTATGTAATTTCGCTTGAATGCAGCAAATTTTGATTCTCTTCGCAGCAATGACTTCACTTTTCTTAAAGCCAGTTTTTGCTGTGATGGTTCTTTCATTTCTTCCAATGAATCATAAAGTTTATTCATTTCGCGGTTTAATTCCTGAAACCTGAAATCACTTTTATACACCCTCATCCCTGTATTTTTCAGGTTAAATACTTCTGTTATTAATTTTGCCGTCAATACAGCCTGTCTATTTTTATCGTTTATTGCGTGTACATCAATCTCATTTTCCTGCAGCCGAAAAATAACCATCTCTTCTGGATCATCCTTACAGCAATCGATAATCCCCTCGTCATAAATACGCTGATTTTTCACATTATTACAGTGCCCACATGACCAGAAAAGATTATTCCAGTCAAATTTGCGTTTTGGATATTTTCCGTCCAAATGTGGCAATAAATGTTCCACCTGTGCATCCTGCAGTTCATTTAATTCACATATATAACATTTATTATGGAAATCTTCCTTCAACTGTTTTACGACATCCGGCATCGAATAACTTCCATTTGCTTTCTGTGATTCCAATGCCAATGATGCCGGAGCAGGAAAACTGCGTTCTACTTTTACCATTAAATATCCTCCCTGCTCCTTAACACTTCCTTTAATCTTTGATATTCTGTCGTAATATTAAGTGCAAGATAGTCTGGAATTTCATTTAAATACATCTCCAACTCTGATATTTCATCATAATCCTCATCTGTAAGTTTTTCTTTATTTACCAGTTCTTTATAACGATTGAATTTTTTCTGCAACAGCATTGACATTTCATTTGAATTAAAATAGCCTTCTACAATTCCAGCATATGGTACATCTGACAAACCATTTTCAACAAGAAGATTCTTTTCCAGATCATAAATTACTGCATTATCCACACTATTGATAATAAACGGTGAATGTGTCGACAAAATAAACTGGATATTCGGGAAAATTGATGTCAACAGGTCAAGGATTTTTCGCTGCAGCTCCAAATGAAGATGTGTTTCTATTTCATCGATCAAAACAATTCCCGCTACCGAAAAATCGAATTTTCTATCTGACTGGCTTTCCATACGAATGATCAGATCAACCACAATATCTAAAACTGCCGCATAACCACTAGAAAGCGTATTGAAATCAAACGAATCTCTGTCATTCATATGAATGGTAAACTGAAACGTCTCCTCATCAAATACTAACTCTACCGAATCATCATCAAAGATTCTTTTTAACAGATCGTCAAAATTTTTAAACCATGCTGCTATCTGCTCTGCTTTCTCCTTTTTTCCACCCGTAACAGCCAAAGCCTGTGTCATTTTCAGATCAAGAAGATATTTTACAAAATCCTGGCGCGGCGTTTCTTCAATAGAATAATCTTTTTTCAGGGTAACCTTTTCTACATGCTGTGGAATCTGGGCTTTAAAGATGCGATCGGCTTTGTAGTAGGCGGTTACGAATTTGCCTTGGGAGAACAAAGACGAAGTATTCTCAGCTAATTCATTAAATTGTATTACCACACCTGTTTTCTGAAGTGAAATTTCCTTTTCATACACCAGAAGTCTTTTTGATGTTCCCTTCTCATCTTTTGAGCGCTGTTCTATCTTGTATAAGTTATTTTTGCCAAATCCTACATCAGCAGGATATAAGTTTTCACATTCTATAGTTTGTTCATTAAAATAATCCGGTCTTGTAATTAAATAAATATAACGAGCCAACGCATCCAACAGACTCGTCTTTCCACTCCCATTTTTTCCAGTAATGATCAAATGTTTCATATGATTCTCTGATAAAGGAATTTCAATATTTTTCAAATGACGCACATGATCTATTTTAATGTCGGTAATATAAATCTGATCCACTTTTCCCTCATTTCCGATTTTGCAAAATCCATTCTTTCCTAAACGGTTATATTAATTAACTTTATTATACACATTGATGGGCAATTTTCCATTTAATTTTTCGGCAATCCCATTTTACACTCACAAACTTCAAATTCCATTTTACTAAATGTATCAATGAACTGTTGTTTATAACTTTTCACTTTGTCAGCAGATACAAAAACCGTCAACTCCTTTTTCACTCTGGAACACCCTACATAAAATAATTTATACGCCAGCAAAATTTTCTTTATTTTATTAATGTTTGCATACTCACTTATATACTTAAATGTCCTTTCACTTTTAACGATTTTCCGATAATTAGCCTGATAACAATATTCATAATACCGATTTCCAGCAAATTGAGCATCTATTTCTTGTACACATTTTTTTACACTTCCATAAACATCCTTATTATGTCCTTCTCTCAATTCTCTTTCTGTGGCATTGCAAAGTGAAGTCAATGTACCTGTTCTGGATAATATAAACAAGCAATCCGGTCTCATAAGTCTGTTTGTCATTAAATTCGTATTATGAGAAGTCATAATAATCTGACATTTAGGATATTTTTTCTTGAGAAAATTCATCACATTTTCGGACATTTCATAATGATAAAATGCATCAAACTCATCCAGATATATAAAAGATGGAGTCCATGCTTTTGGAATCAATCTACGATACATATCAACTAATGCCAGTGTTCCACTTGAAGCAGTTTCATAAAAAGATACTAATTTTTCATGAGAAAAATACAATTCTCTTTGTCCATCCGGCAGTTTTTTTAATACCAGCTTACATATAATCCCCATACCATTCAGAAAATCTTCTAAATCTTTTAATCTGTCTGGTTCTTCTAAAGCTTCATAGAAACTATCCTTCACTCTCATAGGAGAATATGCCATAACATTACTTGCTGAAATATCTGTCATTCGTCTGACATAACTTCCCAACTTTAATAAAATAGAATCATTTTCCAACGCTACATTGCTAATCAACCATCTAAGAAACGGTAATACATGTTCCGGGATTTCATTTTCCATGCCTTCCGAACCCATAGACTGTATATATCGATCTATATTAGTGCTCTCAGCATTTATATAATTCAGGTTTTCAAAATTATATTTTTTTTGTTCAAAGTCACATTCAAAAATGAGCTGATCATCAATTATCAATTTTTCTTCTTTTAAATCCTGATCCGAAAATTTAACATACTGGTATACTAATTTCTGTTCTCCAAATTTAAATTCATAAGTAAATCTCGCAGAATCTTCTGTTGAATCAGCATTTTACTGATAATTCCATCTGTAATGCAATCCTGACTAAATTGATACCCTGAAATGCCCTGAAAATCTATTACTATTTCTTCTTTAAAGTTCTTATAATTTTTTAACATTCTTTCTGCTGTTTAAATTCTATTGTCTTACTTTTTCCACCTGTTCTTCGTATCAGCTCATCCTGTCCTATAATCTTAACAAGATTCGCTATCTGCTGTCCCATCACATCCCGATTGAGATAAAATATTGTGGTATATACATTCTCATTCAGGATAAGTTCTCTTAAAATATCTTTATCTGTTATATCAAGGGAATGTCCAAAAATATATACGTTATGCATTTTACATTTCTGATCTCGAACTGCTGATGCCTGTAAACGATGCATCATACGTTGTACATCATTCCCCACATATTCATTTGCCCGATTGATTATTCTCTCCTTTTCCTGTAAAAAATCATCATATTCTTCCCGAATTGTCTCCACCCAATCCTTATATTTACATCCAGTCTCTTTATAAATTCTCTGATAAAATTTCTTAAAAGCAATAAACTCCGTTTCCCGGTCTTTTCTTTCATCCGTAAGATACTCATCAATCCCAAGAACCATATTATTGTTTTCCACGGTATTAAAGAGTTTTGCCTTGCCATGGATATAATCAATGCTATTTTGTATCTGCTGTTTATCCAGATAAAGCCGTTCATATGTATTGGTATAATTAAAAGACAACACTTTACAATATTTTATCTGCTCCTCCCCGTCTGCCCCTTTAACATTTTCTTTTACAATTTCCTGTATATCCGGTAAAACACAATTACATTCCTCTTTTTCCACATAATCCGTCAGATAAATTTCTAATGCCCGAATCAATTTATTCAGATCATTGTATAACCGGTCTCTGATTTCTTTATAGGTAATGCTTTCACCTTTACCATGTGTCAATGCACTTGCAGTTCTCATAGCTGCCGTATATTTAGAATACTTTTTGTGCAAAAAAGGATTGGATAAATTCTGCATTTTCTCCGACAATTCACTTTTTTCCCCATCCTTAAAAAACATATCCTGATCAAGAGACTGAATTACTTTGCTTATCTCGTTTTCAAAGTCAATCCAATTTTCCTTCTGGTACATCGGATTCTGAAGAAAATATTCTATCCATATATTATCTTTTACGAGCTGTTCTAACTCTTTGCAAAGCTGCTGTTCGTTAAAAATAAGATGATCGATATATTTATACACAGTCTTTTCAGTATTCTTTAATTCTCCCTGCTGCAATATCTGCGGTGTATTGATAATATTTAAGAAACGCTCAACAAATCCAAGAAAATCATTATATCTTGTAGGCAGCTTATGAGCCAGATCAAATCCATTTCCAATCACAAGTATATTCATCGAATTATTCTCCAAAATATGTTAAAAGTTCAAGCTAAACTTTTATATCTCTTATCTTTTTATTTTGATCCAACAGGATTCCAAACAGGTTAAATAAATCCTGATTGTTTCCATTATGAAAATACAGATTGTTCTGTCTTGACTCCATCAGAAGTATCCTGTAGTCATTGACGTAGAAAACACCTTTTCTTATCGTCTCTGCAAACAAAAATCATATTTTACCCTTCAATTCTTACATATCCTCGACAATCGATTCGTACTCCAGATCCGATTCTGTAAGTTCATTTTTTCTTCCAATATATTTTACATATGGACCATCCATTGACATATCTAATATTCCCAATTTATTTTTTTCTTCCAACAATACATAAAATGCGTAACACATTTTTTCTTTATATGGATCAGCATCTGATACCATATTAATTGCATTATTCATATAGGTTAATTCTTTTTTATCCGGATCAATATTAAATTTTTGTATATAGCGTATCTTTTCAAGTATATAGGAATTAATCGAAAATGGTTTCGCCTTTTCCTTATAAAATTCTTTGCTTTCTATGAGATTTTTCATTCTGGCTTCACCCTCTGCAAATAGTTCTTTTGCCTCGTTATAATCCATCACATAGTTTGCATGCCTTAAGTAATTTCTTGCAAGCGCATGTTGAATTTTATATGAATTGGGTCTGATACTTGCTGACATTTCCAAATAATTATAGGAAGCAACAAAATCGTTTACTTTCTGCTCATATAACCCCAGCTGCAGCCAGTAATAACTTATAGCTTCATATTCTTTTTTCACACTGAAATAAATTCTTTTGATATCATTTTTTTTCAGCTTCAATCTGTTTTCCAAAATATCTTCTTTCAAAAGACATTGAAATATAATATACCAAATATCATTTCTACGTTCCGAAACATATCTTGACACATATCTTAAAATATCAATAATCCTGTCACCCAATTCTTTTTTGTTACTTATCAGGATATATTTCTCGATAATGGCATTTCGCAACGACAAGCCATTCTCATCCATACGAACATAATCCACTATTTTTGCCATATTCCTAGTAACATCTTCATCCAACGAAATTCTTTTCCCATAACGTTCTGTAAATAATTCGCGTGGATAAATCTCAATATCTGCTGTATCAAATATTGCTAATTCGATCAATAATTGCTTTTCTAAATCCGAAAAACTTTTAAATGTGATATTTAATTTACTAAAACTTCCCACACCATATTGGTGCGTTGATCCTTGAAAATTCAATATTTCA
>OHUU01000119.1_pt1 | contig 32486 bp, 22 predicted proteins | sample 1579271 | NCBI WGS metagenome assembly OHUU01 (sample SAMEA3882556, study PRJEB24775) | human gut metagenome | biome: human-associated habitat; feature: intestine environment; material: feces | place: Netherlands | collected 2009/2010 | reverse complement strand
AAGCAGAGTTTATCAAGCTCATATTCCTACTTGTCCATCAGGCTATTGGTTATTTGGTTTTGCCTCTAAAAAATATCATCCTCTTAATGATTTAGATGCAAAGAAATGGAAAGAAAGAGGAATAAAAACCTGGTATTATACAACTAATTTACATACAGGAGCATTTATGCTTCCAAAATATGTAGAAGATTTACTGGAAGAGGAGGAAAACAGTTTATGAGCAGATTATTGGTAATCGGATGTGGTGGGGTAGCTTCAGTGGCAATTCGCAAATGCTGTCAGAATAGCGATGTTTTTACAGAGATTATGATCGCAAGCAGGACAAAGGAAAAATGCGATGCACTCAAAGAGAAGATTGAAAGTACAACGAAGACAAAAATTGAGACAGCAAAGGTAGATGCGGATAATGCAGCAGAGGTCGCAGAATTGATCAGAGCCTATAAGCCGGATGCTGTCCTGAATGTGGCACTTCCATATCAGGATCTTACCATCATGGATGCATGTCTGGCATGTGGTGTAAACTATATGGATACGGCAAACTATGAGCCGGAGGATACGGATGACAAAGAATGGCGTGCCATCTATGAAAAACGCTGTAAAGAAGAGGGATTTACAGCATATTTTGACTATTCCTGGCAGTGGGCATACCGTGAAAAATTCAAAGAGGCAGGAATTACGGCATTGCTTGGAAGCGGGTTTGATCCGGGAGTGACCAGTGTATTTACCGCTTATGCCCTGAAACATTATTTCGATGAGATCGAGACGATTGATATCTTAGACTGTAACGGCGGCGACCACGGCTATCCGTTTGCAACCAATTTTAACCCGGAGATCAACCTGCGTGAGGTTTCCGCAAACGGTTCTTACTGGGAGAATGGTCACTGGGTAGAAACAAAACCGATGGAAATTAAAAGAGAATATAATTTCCCACAGGTTGGCGAGAAAGATATGTATCTGCTGCATCATGAGGAAATTGAGTCCCTTGCAAAAAATGTACCTGGTGTAAAGCGGATCCGTTTCTTTATGACCTTTGGACAGAGCTATCTGACACATATGAAATGTTTAGAAAATGTCGGAATGCTCTCAACATCACCGATCGAGTATGAGGGCAGGGAGATCGTACCAATCCAGTTCTTAAAAGCACTGCTTCCGGATCCGGCATCTTTAGGACTGCGCACGGTTGGAAAAACAAATATCGGCTGTATCTTTACGGGAAAAAAAGACGGAAAAGAAAAGACGATTTATATCTATAATGTCTGTGACCATCAGGAATGTTACAAAGAAGTCGGTTCCCAGGCAATTTCTTATACAACAGGTGTTCCGGCTATGATCGGTGCAGCGTTAGTTGTCGATAAAGTCTGGGACAAAGACGGTGTATTCAATATTGAAGAGTTTGATCCGGATCCGTTTATGGATATGTTAAACCAGTATGGTCTGCCATGGGTTGTGGACGAAAATCCGCAGACGGTGGCATAAAATAAGAATATGTGTGAAACGGGTTGGATAAAATTTTAAATTTGTCAGCTTTTGCGCAGCGGATTTTTGCAGAAATGGAGAATTATCATGAAATGGCAGGAGATTCCTACCCCGTGTTATGTGGTAGATGAAAAGAAGCTAAAACAAAATTTAAAAATATTGCAGAATTTGGAACAGGAAACCGGCTGCCATGTGCTTCTGGCACAGAAGGCATTTTCCATGTTTTCACTGTATCCGCTGATCGGGCAGTATATCAGCGGAACGACGGCGAGCGGAATCTTTGAGGCGCGCCTTGGAAAAGAGGAGATGGGAAAGGAAAATCATGTATTTGCACCGGCTTATAAGGAAAAAGATATGGAAGAACTGGTGCAGATCTGCGATCACATTATTTTTAATTCCTTTGCGCAGTATGAAAAGTATCAGCACTATTTTTTGCAGCAGGAGTGCACTGCAAGTGCCGGGATCCGCGTGAACCCGGAGTGCTCCACACAGGAAGGGCATGAGATCTATGATCCATGCGGACCGGGATCAAGGCTTGGTGTGGTTAAAAGTGAATTTCCGGATCAACTGCCGGAGGGAATCGAAGGATTACATTTTCATACACTCTGCGAGCAGAATGCGGATGATCTGATCACGACCTGGCATGCGTTTGAGGAGAAGTTTGGCAGTTATTTAAAACAGGTAAAATGGCTGAACTTAGGCGGCGGTCATCATATTACAAGAGCAGACTATCAGTTGGATGAACTAAAGAAGTTAATCTGTGAGATCAGGCGAAAATATAATGTCCGGGTCTACCTGGAACCGGGTGAGGCGATCGCATTAAATGCGGGCTATCTTGTCACGGAGGTTATGGATATCGTACACAATGGAATGGATATCCTGATTCTGGATGCATCGGCGGCATGCCACATGCCGGATGTGCTTGAAATGCCATATAGACCGCCGCTAAAAGACGGTTATCTGCCGGGCGAAAAGCCGCATACCTACCGGCTTTCTTCCATGACCTGCCTTGCCGGGGATGTGATCGGTGATTACAGCTTTGCACAGAAAAAACAGGTGGGAGACCGTCTGGTCTTTGAGGATATGGCAATTTATTCCATGGTCAAAAACAATACATTTAACGGGATGCCGCTGCCCGGAATTGCAGTCTTACGGGAAGATGGAGATGTCGAGATGATAAAGGAGTTTGGTTATGAAGATTTCAAAGGCAGACTGTCCTAAGATGATAAAAGATACAACACCGGTACAGGACGGATTTTTCATGCCGGGTGAGTTTGAGCAGCATCAGGGATGTATCATGATCTGGCCGGAGCGTCCCGGTTCCTGGAGAAATGGCGCGGAGGAAGCAGAAACAGCGTTTTCAGCTGTGATCCGTGCAATCGCCGCGAGTGAGACAGTGTATGTCGCTGCCGGAAAAAAGGGGATTGACCATGCAAAAGCATTTGCGGAAAGTCTGAAAAAAGAAGAAAACATACATCCGGTGGTTGTCTTTGAGATGGAGACCGATGATTCCTGGGCGCGGGATGTTGCGCCGACCTTTCTGGTAAACAGAACGGATGGAAAGATTTCAGACCTGACAGCAGCAGGAAATGGTACGGCGCAGACAGGTGATGATGTAAAAAACTCACAGGTGCGCGGTGTAAACTGGTCTTTTAATGCCTGGGGCGGTGAAGTGGATGGACTATATGCTTCTTATGAAAAAGACAATGCGTTTGCATGGAATTTCTGCAGAAAATTCGAGTTTGACTGTTATGATGCCGAACCGTTTGTGTTAGAGGGCGGTTCTATCCACAGCGACGGAGAGGGAACATTGCTTGTCACGGAGCCCTGTCTGCTCAGCGCGGGGAGAAACCCATCGCTTACAAAGGAGCAGATTGAAGAACAGTTAAAGTGTTACCTTGGCGTGGAGAAAGTTTTATGGCTGCCACGCGGGATCTATCAGGATGAGACCAACGAGCATGTGGACAATGTCTGTGCATTTCTAAGACCAGGTGAAGTTGTGCTTGCATGGACCAATAACCAGAATGATCCGCAGTATGCGATGTCGAAAGCGAGTTTTGAGTATCTAAGTTCGGTGCGGGACGCAAAGGCCAGAAAGCTGATCATCCACAAACTTCCAATTCCGGATATTCCGGTCTGTATCACCAAAGAAGAACTCGAAGGATATGAATTTGAGGAAGGTGAAGATGTCAGGGAAGTCGGAGAACGGCTCGCCGCCTCCTATGTAAACTTTTATTTTTCCAACAATGCGGTAGTCATGCCTGTATTTGGCGGAGAAAACGAAGAAAGCGACCTGCGTGCACAGCAGATTATGGCAAAACTCTGCCCGGACAGAAAAATCATACCGGTGTACGCAAGAGATATACTGACAGGCGGTGGAAACATCCACTGTATTACACAGCAAATTCCCTTATAGGGAATTTATTGTACAACCTTCCGTATAGGAGAATTAATTCACTGTGCAAAAATAAAAAGAACAGAAAGGATACACGCATGAGACAGATAAAAGCAGCCGCAATTCAGATGAAATGCGACCTGGAGCACAAGAAAAACTTACAAAAAGCAGAACAAATGATCCGCAAAGCTGCCGCGGAAGGCGCAAATATCATCTTACTGCCGGAACTTTTTGAGCGGGAATATTTCTGCCAGCAGCGCAGATATGTTTTTTACAGCTATGCAAGAACTGTGGAGGAGAGTGAAGCTGTGGCAATGGGAGTACGTCTTGCAAAAGAATTGGGCGTGGTGCTTCCAATCAGCTTTTATGAGCGTGATGTCAATAACCTCTATAATTCGATCGCATGCATTGATGGAGATGGAACGATCCTCGGTGTGTATCGGAAAACCCACATCCCGGATGATCATTATTATCAGGAAAAATTTTATTTTACACCGGGAGATACCGGATTTAAAGTGTTTGATACAAAATACGGTTGCATCGGTATTGGAATCTGCTGGGATCAGTGGTTCCCGGAGACAGCGCGCGCGATGGCGCTGCTCGGTGCAGAATTATTGTTTTACCCGACAGCGATCGGCTCGGAACCGATTTTAGAATGTGACAGTATGCCGCACTGGAGACGCTGCATGCAGGGACATGCGGCTGCGAATCTGATGCCTGTCATTGCCGCAAACCGGATCGGCAGGGAAGTAGTGCAGCCATGTGCGGAAAATGGCGGACAGGAGTCGGCACTGGAATTTTATGGTTCCTCATTTCTGACGGATGAAACAGGAGAGGTGATCTTAAGTGCTTCCAGAGATAAAGAAGAAATCCTGAGCCAGACCTATGAACTGGATGAACTTCGGGCAAAACGACTGGAATGGGGACTTTTCCGGGACAGAAGACCAGAATATTACGGAATCATAGCAGGAGAAAAAAACGGGAGATAGTGAGAACCAGACGGGATTGAAAAGACCGGAAGATTGTGGAAATCACACGGGATTGAAAAGACCGGAAAATTGTGGAAATCGCACAGGACTGAAAAAACAGAAAGGTGAAAAAAACAGGTATGTTTTTGTCAGCAGGGAGCAGGGAAAGCTCATTGCTGACATTTGAAACATACCTGTTTTTTATCAGGCATCAGTGTTGATGACAGGATATCTGCGGAGCATATGCCCGTTCCTGTTACAAAAGCTGAATACCGTTCTTTTCACATTCTTTTGCGATAGCTTCCGGCCACAGGGAAGACTGTACCTCTCCAATATGTGCCTTGCGAAGGAAGAACATACAGATACGGGACTGTCCGATTCCACCACCGATTGTATAAGGAAGCTCTTCGTTGATGATTGCTTTCTGGAAAGGAAGTTTTGCACGTTCTTCACAGCCTGCTTTTTTGAGCTGGGAGAGAAGCGCTTTCTTGTCAACCCGGATACCCATGGAGGAAATCTCAAGTGCGATGTCGAGTACCGGATAGTAAACAACGATATCTGCGTTTAAAGACCAGTCATCGTAATCCGGAGCACGTCCGTCGTGAGGCTCTCCGTTTTCCAAAGTATCGCCGATCTTCATGATACATACGGCACCCTTGGTTTTTGTAATATAATATTCACGTTCCTTTGGTGTGTTGTCAGGGAACATTTCTTCCAATTCCTGAGTCGTGATAAAGAAGATATCATGTGGAAGAATCTCTTCTATATAATCGTACTGGATCGCCATATATTTTTCTGTCTTGCGCAGGCAGTTATAAACAGTGGTAACTGTTTCTTTTAATGTCTCGATATTACGATCCTCTTTATGGATGATTTTTTCCCAGTCCCACTGGTCTACAAAGATAGAGTGGATGTTATCCGTGTCTTCATCTCTGCGGATCGCATTCATATCGGTATACAGGCCTTCACCGTAGTCGAAACCGTATTTCTTTAAAGCGTAGCGTTTCCATTTTGCGAGAGACTGTACAACCTCTGCCTCTTTCCCGTTCTGCTCTTTGATATCGAAAGTAACCGGACGTTCAATACCGTTTAAGTTGTCATTGAGACCGGATAACGGATCAACAAAAAGTGGAGCCGAAACGCGGGACAGATTCAGACGAAGTGCAAGCAGGTTCTGGAAAAAATCTTTTACTGTTTTGATTGCAATCTGTGTATCGTGCAGATTTAATTCTGAATGATAATCTTTTGGAATGATTAAATGTTCCATCTAAGGTTCTCCTCTCTGGTATAAACCGCATGCAGCGGCATGATACCAATCCCGTGTGCCTGATATATGTATGAAAAAGAAAATGGCACACTAATTTATTATAGCACAGCAGGTCTCATTTTCAAGAAAAGATCATACGATTTCTTGAAAAATACATGTATACAATATAAATTTTAGCGAAAACGGTTTGTGATACATATTGACGAAAAACGACGAAGATTTTATAATTTATGTTGTAAATTTTATGTAAAAAAGAGAGGACAGCTTATGAAAAAACAAAAAACGGTGTCGATTAAGGCAAAGTTACTTGGTGTGATCATACCAGTCGTAATTGCGATCGTTGTGGTACTTGTTGTGGCTGCTTATCAGATATCTGCAGGGACGATCAAAAAATATTCCCAGAATTTACTGCAGTCTTCGGTAGAGAACCAGGCATCCCAGATAGAAGCATGGCTGAATGAAAACCTTGCTTCATTTCAGATGGCGAAGACGATCATTGAGGATTTGAAGCCGAGTGATGAAGAGTTAAAGACAATACTGGATGGTTATTATGGCTATAACAGTAATTATCCGGAGGGACTTTATGTGGCAGATTCCACAGGACAGCTCATAACGGCATCAGAATCAACAAAAAAGGAATCAGATGTAACAAACAGTACCTGGTATAAAGAAGGACTTACCAGGGTGAATATGGCAGTCGGTTCAGCTTATCAGAATGCAGATGGCGTGAATGTGATCAGTGCTTCCGGTATTTTAAATGACGGATCTGATAAAGTGCGTGTTATTTCAGCAGATATGACATTAGACCGTATTGCAATTATCGTAAACTCTTTTATTGAAATGAATGATGCGGAAGCATTTCTGGTTGATAAAACCAGCGGTGTGATCCTGGCAAACCGTGATTCATCTCTTATTTCCCAGACACTCGGGGCAGAAGGACAGAGTCATTTTTACCAGCTTACGGCAGAGAAAGCTGCAGAGAAAGACTATAATTTTGCTACACTTGATGGAAATATGACGGTATTTCAGGAAGTAGACGGAACCAACTGGCTTTTGATATCGTATATTCCGACCAGCATTGTACTTTCGGATCTGACACAGCTTCGTAATATTATGATCGTAATCAGTGTGATCTGTATTGCATTGCTCTGTGTACTGATCGAACGTGTAACTCATGTTGTAATCAAACCTGTCAAGGAAATGACAAGAGTGATCACAGCGATGACTTCCGGTGATTTTACGGTTTCTATTAAGACAAAAGGCAATGATGAGATCGCAGTCATGAGCCAAAGTGTGGAGAAGTTTATTGCTTCCATGAAACAGATGATCTCCGAGATGGGAAATGTTTCCGGCAAGTTGAAGAATCAGGCTGACTCAAGTAAGGGTGTTTCCGGTGAGATGAGTTCTGCAGCGGGAATCCAGTCACAGTCGATGAGCGAGTTGAACGCGACGGTTGATCAGTTGTCTGTATCTGTAAATGAGATCGCGGAAAATGCAACGCAGCTTGCAGGTGTGGCAGCAGATACCAAGAGCGACAGTGATATGGTTGAAAGCAAGATGCAGGAGACGGTTGCTGTTTCTGAAAAAGGACGTAAGGATATGGAGCGCGTTGGTGAGGCACTCTCAAATATCGAAGTTTCCATTCACAATCTGGAAGAGGCTGTTAATAAGGTAGGAACCGCTTCCGGCGAGATCGTGCAGATCATCAAACTGATTGGTGATATTGCTGACGAGACGAACCTGTTATCTTTAAATGCATCGATTGAGGCTGCACGCGCAGGCGAAGCAGGAAGAGGATTTGCAGTTGTTGCAGCTGAGATTGGTACACTTGCAAAGAACAGTGCGGATTCGGTAGCACATATCACAGAGCTGATTACTGAGATCAATAATCTGGTAGAAGATGCCGTCAGACAGGCAGGAAACAGTGCACAGGATATTTCCGGCAGTGCAGAGCTGATCCATACGGCAGTTGATACATTTGATACGATCTTTAAGAATATCCAGGAGACAAGCGCACTGATCGGCAATGTGGTTGATAAGATCAATCAGGTAGATCAGGTTGCTACGAATGTTGCAGCTATTTCGGAAGAGCAGGCGGCAAGTTCCGATGAGATCCTTGCAACATCAGAATCCATGTTACAGCAGGCAAAGAATATTTCAAAGAACAGTGACCAGGTAGAACAGGAAGCAGATAACCTTGCTGTTTCTGCAGATCAGCTTGCAGATCAGGTAAAACAGTTCCGGATATAGAGAGGAGATCGTGCGATGAAGAAATTAATAAGTACTATCATGTGTCTGGCATTGCTCGTAGGATGCCTTGCCGGATGTGGTGGAAATACACAGACAGGCGCAGCTGATGGAAAAGGTTTAAAAATGCTGCTGTCGTTATCACAGGCGGATACCTTCCGAAATGTACTTGTGGCGCAGGCGCAGCAGACTGCGGAAGAGTGTGGGGTACAGTTGGATGTGCTAGATGCGGACAATTCCATTGAAAATCAGGTGGAGCATATCAAAAAGGCGGTCAGTGAGAATTATGATGTGATTTTATGCGGACCGGTTGATGCTGATACGGCATTCGAATTAGAAGCGCTTGCAGGTGATATACCAATCGTATTTTTTAACAGCTGCCCGGATGAGTCGAGACTTCAGGCTGGGAAATATATTTATGTTGGATCGGATGAATATGTGGCAGGACAGTATCAGGCAGAGTATATTCTAGATAAATTTGCTTCTGCGGATGAGATTAATGTGGTGTTGTTAAAAGGACCGAAAAAACATTCCGCGACAAAAGGAAGATCTGAGTCATTAAAGGATACTTTAAATGCATCAGGGAAAAAGATCAATTATGTCTTTGAAGATAACGCCGACTGGGAGCAGGACCGTGCGAAAGAGATGTTCAATATATTTTTAAAGACAGGACAGAAGTGTGACGTTGCTGTCTGCAACAACGACTCTATGGCACTTGGTATCATTGATGCCTGTGATGCAGCAGGAATCAGTGATGTGACGGTACTTGGAATCGATGCGACTGCAGACGGATGCAAAGCGATTGAAGATGGAAAGATGGACTTTACCGTATACCAGTCCGCAGTCGGACAGGGTGAGAGTGCTGTCTATGCAGCAATCGCACTTGCAACCGGAAAAGATGTCACGACCTTAGAGGGTGCTGCGGAAGATGGTTTATATGTCTGGGTGCCATTTGAAAAAGTAGACAGTTCCAATGTCAAAAATTACGAATAGAAAGCGTGTATAAAATGGAATATACACATGTAAAACATACGTTTTTACCTGTATACGATGAGGAATCCAGGATATTGATCCTGGGTTCCTTTCCGTCTGTAAAGTCGCGGGAAAACCAGTTCTATTACGGGCATCCGCAAAACCGGTTCTGGAAGGTGATTGCAGGAATTTTCAAGGAACCTCTGCCACAGACGATCGATGAAAAGAAGGAGCTTCTGCTAAGACATCGCATAGCAGTGTGGGATGTGATCGATTCCTGTGATATCGTTGGATCTTCCGACAGCTCCATCAGAAATGTGGTGCCAAATGATATGAATCTGATCTTATCAAATGCAAAAATACAGGGAATTTTTGCAAATGGTGGAAAAGCACATCAGCTTTTTGTAAAATACTGTAATAAAGAGGGAATGCCGCCGCTTGGAAAACTGACGTCCACAAGCCCCGCAAATGCGGCGTGGAATTTAGAGCGGCTGACGGCGGAATGGAAAACGGCATTTGGAATGTATTTAGAAATAACAGAATAGAAGATGAAGAACAGCACAGGAAGGGGATAAATTTGAAAAAAGAAGAAATGACAAATATGGATTTCCTGCTTGAGGCAGTGGGAATCGTAGCTGCAATGATTTATCTGGGACTGCAGATTTATTATGGAATCGTATATGGAGTGGCATTTACCGGAATTATTTTAAATGCGGCAATCCTGATCCTTGTATATGTTGGACTGACGCTGCTTGCACGTTATCCGGAAAGGGTAAATAACCTGCCGAAAGAAATATGTAGTGGGAAAATAAGAAAATATACGATTCATATGGTGCGCGCAGTCAAGCTGATCTTCGTGCTCAGTCTTTTATTTACCAGTATCTGTGATGTCGCCGGAGTGCAGATCAATAAAGGGTATAGTCTGGTGACGGTTGCATTGATCGTTATTGTGACAGTGGTGTATGAGGGGAAGATCATTAAGCTGCTGCGTGGGAAAAAATAAGCATATATTATAAAGAAAAGACGATTCTGAGTGGAATCGTCTTTTCTTTATATATAGTGATCAATGTCTGCGGAGTAGGCATTTTGTGTATTATATTACTTCGTATCAACCCGTCCAACCAGATAATCAATTGAGCAGTGATAAATATCTGCTAACTTTATGAGAATGTCAATTGGAAAATCACGAAGCCCTTTTTCATAACGGGAATAAACATCCCGGTGCAGACCAAGCATGGCAGAGATTTCTTTTATAGTAAGATCGTTGTCTATTCTCAAGTCCTGAATTCTTTGAAACTTCACGTGAGTGTCTCCTCTAACTTAATAGACAAATTATAATCAAAATGCTATAATTTAATTCATAATAAGACCGTTTGGTCGTATTGTAAGGAATGAGATATCTGTGAAAGGAGAAAGTTATGAAAAAACGAATGATAGCATGGCTGCTTTGTGCCTGTATGACGTTTACGGCAGCACCGGAAATGCTGCTGGCGGATGTGGCAGGGAATGCACAGCAGACACAGGAAGAAAACAGTTTTAAAGAGAAAGGGACTGTGGAAACACAGACTGTAGAACAGGATGATGAAAAGTCAGCAGTGACAGAGAAAAAAGAAACAGACCAGGCAGATGAAGAAGATCATAATGCCGGACGTCTGGCAGAGGAAGAGTCCGGGGCGGCCGGGACGGAAATTGTCACGGAAGAGACAGAAGAGCCAGAGACGACGATCGTCACGGAAGAGACAGAAGAGCCAGAAACGAAGGTTGTTACAGAAGAAACAGAGGAGACTGAAACAAAGAATGTCACAGAAGAGCCAGAACAGGCTGAAACAGAGAACGTTACGGAAGAAACGGAGAGTACAGAGGAGATTTTAAAAAGGGCATTATCAGGTGATGAGATCAGCCGTATCGACTGGGTACAGGAACTGGTAACATTATTTGATCTTACGGTAGATGAGGATAATTATCCGGATAATTATTACAGTGACATATCAACGGATGATTCGTTTTATCGTGATGTGATGGTGGCATGCGAGTTCGGAATGATCGATCTTCGGGCAGGAGAAGAATTTCGACCGGAAGATGCAGTGACGCGTGAATTTGCAGCGCAGACCATGAATACGATGCTTGGCTTTGTGCCGGAAACAGACAGTTATACTTATCAGGATACAGCAGATGTTACATATAAGGAAGCAGCACAGATCGCAATCGACAGAGGATGGGTTACGGTTGCTGCCGGTAAATTTCTCCCGGAACAGTCACTTACCACGGAAGAGCATGATGCAATGATCGCGGATGCAAAAAAGGTTTTGGCAGATGCGCAGATAGAGACCGGAAAAGAAAATACCTGTACATTTGCGTCCGGAGTAGTTGTTGTACCAAAGGGAACAGCCGTATCTATTGATGTGGATGGAATAGTTATGATCGAAAACTGTCCGGTTACGATCAAACAGGGAACAACATTTGCCGTGTATGTTAACGATATTGTCATGGCATATAAGGCAGAAAGTGTACGGACAGACGGAACTACAACATATATTACAACCTCAGATGCGGATGATGGCGCGGTTTTAAATGTTGACCAGCAGGGCGAACTGGATGTTGATATGACGGAATTTATTCCGGCAGATGAAGAAACATATGTGGTAAATGGTGTTACAGTCACAGAAGGTATGACAAGGGGGATATCCTATAAAAACAATACCCTGCGTGCAGATAAAACGATTTCCGTCTCAGATGATGTCACAGCGACAGTAAGTGTTGTGATTTCAAACATGAAAGTAAATTACAGTCTGAATAATAATGACTATTATTTTTCAGTCAGCGGAGATATGGAATACTCCTGCAATGTAAAAGGGGATGCATTTAAAGATATTAACCACACACTGACGTTAGGGGCAGTGCCGCTCGGCGGTGTTGGTATGTTGACACTGGCAATGGAATATAATCTTTCCGGGGAAGCAACGCTTACCGTGGAAAAGGAATTTGAAGCCGGATTTGCGTATTCGGACGGATTCCGTATAGTTGGAAACAGTCATAAAAAAGGATTTTCCTTTTCAGCAGAAGCAGATCTGACCACAGGTATTGTACTCTCTGCAAAAGCAACGCTCGGAATTGTCAGCGGAGATATTTATGCAAAAACCGGTGCACGTATGAACATCAAATACGTAAGGTACAGTTCCGGAACACCGACATACTGCGCGTCACAGGCTGCATATCTGTATGCATCGGTGGGGGCAAGTGCAAAGATCGGAGTTGGTATTGCATCAAAGACCTTTAGCAAAAGTATAGAGATCTGGGGAAAGAATAACAGTCCGGTGCGCGTGTACTATCATATTGAGGACGGTGTACTTCGGACATCATGCACGCGTGGAAAAGAATTTGCCGCACAGGGAGGCTGGACAAGTTATTGGACATCTCCAGGTTCGAGATATTTCAATCCGGCGGGCGTAGGAAGCTATTTTGATGCAGGAGCAGGTGCAGGCGGTGCAATCGTACCGATTTATACCTATACACTTGACGATGCAAACAGGGCTACGATCACAGGATATAGTGGAAATGCGACGGCACTTTATATTCCGGGGGAGATTGACGGGCATGAGGTTGTTGCAATCGGAGATAGGGCATTTGAGAACCGGACGGATTTGAGGACGGTGATGATACCGGATAGTTTGGAAAAAATAGAATTTGAAGCATTTTATAACTGCATAAATTTAAAAATTGTCGATTTGTCTTCAAACTTGACAACAATTGGTTACGACGTGTTTGGAAATTGCAAATCAATTAGTAAAATAGAGATACCTAAAAGCTTAAAGAAATTTGATGGTACATGGGGAAGAGGCACAAATTTGTCATATGGGGCATTTGGTGGTTGTAGTAATTTAAAAACTGTTAATTTCGAAGCAGGAAGCACCATAGTATGTGCAGCGTTGTTTATGGGATGTGATGGCATTGAAGAAATAGAACTGCCAGATACCATTACGGAAATAGGAGACAGTGCCTTTAAAAGTTGTAAAAATCTGAATAAAGTTATAATTCCTGAAAGTGTGACAAAAATAGATGGTGACGCATTTGCTGAATGCAGTGGATTAGTAGATATAAAAATGCATGAGGGTATAAATACAATAGGTTCAAGAGCATTTTATAAATGTGACAGATTATTGGATATTGTTATACCAGATAGCGTGGAAAAAATAGAATTTGAAGCATTTCGCGGATGCGACAAACTGGAAAATATAAAGTTATCAGAGAATCTTACGATTGTTGGATATGGAGTATTTGGAGATTGCAAATCAATTAGTAAAATAGAGATACCTAAAAGCTTAAAGAAATTTGATGGTACATGGGGAAGAGGCACAAATTTGTCATATGGGGCATTTGGTGGTTGTAGTAATTTAAAAACTGTTAATTTCGAAGCAGGAAGCACCATAGTATGTGCAGCGTTGTTTATGGGATGTGATGGCATTGAAGAAATAGAACTGCCAGATACTATTACGGAAATAGGAGATAGTGCGTTTAAAAATTGTAAAAATCTTGATAGGATTACAATGAATAACGGGATAGAAATACTGGAAAGTTCTGCATTTGAGGATTGTTTCTCATTAACAACGATAAATATTCCGAATACTGTTAAAGCAATTAGTAATTCAACTTTTCAAGATTGCACCAGTCTGACAGAGGTGCATTTGTCAAATATCCTTAAAGAAATACCAGCAAGCACTTTTTCCGGCTGCAAAAAGTTAACCACCATCAATTTTCCATCCACTCTGACCATGATCGGGAACTCCGCATTCTCTGGCTGTGAATCCCTGCCGGAAGCAATACTTCCATCCGGGGTAGAAAAAATAGAAAGCAATGCATTTAAAAACTGTAAAGCTATGAAAAAAGCAGCGGTACCGGATACCGTTTCGTCTATTGGAAGTTCTGCATTTTATGGATGTGAAGCCCTGACCGATATTACATTAGGCAGCAAATTAAAGAAAATTGAGAGCCAGACATTCTACGGCTGTATAGTTTTGCCATCCATCGTGATCCCTTACAATGTGACCACGATCGGTGACAGTGCATTTGTCAATTGCACGAAGCTGACGCAGATCACAGTCCCGCGCAACACAACTTCGATCGCATCAAATGCATTTTCCTATCCAAAGAAAATGACGATGTACGGTCCGTCTGATTGCTATGTCCAGACTTATGCGAGCGGAAAAGGAATCAAGTACGTCACACAGGATATTCATGCAACCTCAGTCAGTCTGGATAGTACAGAAAAAACGGCGGAGCGCTATGACGATTTCCAGCTGACAGCGACGATCGCACCTTTGAATTTCACAGATGCAGTGGTATGGACAAGTTCCAATGAAGAGGTTGCTACTGTTTCGGATACCGGATATGTGGAGATCTGTGGTGTTGGAACAGCAGTTATTACAGTAACGGCTGGAAATGTAAAAGCAGTCTGTAAGATAACCGTACCGCAGCTGATAGACTGGATCGAATTTGATGAGGATGAGATCGAATTGAAAGCTGGTCAAACCTATCAGTTGAAACCATATATTTCACCTTCGGATGCCACAAATAAAAAACTCAAATATACTTCTTCTGATACGAAAGTGGCAGAGGTTTCTGCAAGCGGACTTGTCACTGCAAAATCGGAGGGTGAAGCAAAAATCCGGGCTGCGGCAACGGACGGCAGTGATGAATATGCAGTCTGCTATGTGACTGTCACCGGAAAGGCGAAAGTAACAGGAATAACTTTAGACAGGACATCAGCAGAGGTAAAAAGAGGAGAGAAGCTCACCTTAAATGTAACTGTATCACCGTCTTATGCGTCCAACAAAAAGGTAGTCTGGAAATCGGCAAATACAAAGATTGCCACCGTGGATGCCAACGGTAGTGTGACAGCAAAGGCACCGGGCCGAACGAAGATCACGGTGACTTCGTCTGAAAACAGCAGTTATCAGGCATCCTGTACGGTTACAGTACCATATAAAATTACCTACAAACTGAATAAAGGTAAAAACAATGCCTCGAATCCGTCAACTTATTATGGAAAGAAAGTAACGCTGAAAAATCCGTCACGCAAAGGATACGCATTTGCAGGCTGGTATACGGATGCAAAATTTAAAAAGAAGATCACAAGTATCAGCAGCAGCGCAAAATCCGAGTACGTTTTGTATGCAAAGTGGACAAAAGTAAAAGTGGCGAAGGCTTCTCTTACGTCTGCGAAAAACAGCAAGAGTAAACAGATCTTACTGAAATATAAGAAAGTATCCGGCGCAAAAGGTTACGAGATTTCTTACAGTACGGATAAAAAATTCAAAAAAGTGGTCACAAAGAAAAATACGGCGAAGACATCCTATACCATAAGTAAACTGAAAAAAGGAAAGATATACTATGTGCGCATCCGGGCTTATAAAATGGATTCCACGGGCAAAAAAGTGTATGGAAAATATTCATCCATGAAAAAAGTTAAGGTCAGTAAATAGAAAAATTTAAAGTGTGTAACTGTCAGAAAATGACAGGGAAGACAGTGTCCGGATTGATATTCAGCCGGACACTGTCTTTCTTTAAAAATAGCAGCTTGTTTTGTTACTGTTCGCTCGGCACCTGAATACTTTGCTGTTCAGGCGCGTATGAACGTGATGTGGGGGTGAGCAGCCCCTTTTGCGAAGCAAAACTTTACATGGGGCTGCGAAGTTACAGTCCGCAGGGTAACCTGTGAACAGTAACTTGATTTTTGTACAACCTGCACAAGAAATTTCAAATTGGTTGCATACTAAGGATGACGTATGATAAAATAACTCAAAGCATATTTCTACGATGCAGACATCTATCCGGTGCTATAATTACGAATCCGGCAATTCTGTCTGTATGACTATCAGGATGTATATATCCGTCTAAAATTCAAAAAAACATTTCAGAAATCTATGCTTTTTATCCACAGAAATGAAAAGCAGGAGATCTGGATGAGCCTCCTGCACACAGGAGGAACTGAATATGAAGAAGAGTGAGCAGGTATCAGAAAAGACGCCGACAGCCAACCGTCAGTACAAAGACACTGTATTCCGCATGCTGTTTTCAGAGAAAGAAAATCTCTTATCCCTGTACAACGCAGTGACCGGAAGCCATTATCAGAATGCGGAAGCCCTTAAGATCGTCACGTTGGAAAACGCAATCTATATGGGAATGAAAAATGATCTGGCATTTATGTTAGAGACGAATATTTATCTCTATGAGCATCAGTCGACGATCAATCCCAATATACCATTGCGGGATCTGATCTATATTGGAATCGAGTATCAGCAGTATCTGAATGATAAGTCACTGTATTCGTCAAAGCTGCAGAAGATTCCGGCACCGAAGTTTATGGTGTTTTACAATGGAACCGATGACGTAGAAGACCGTATGGAACTGAAACTTTCATCAGCATATGAGCATCTGGCTGGAGAGCCGGATTTAGAGTTAAAAGTTCTGATGCTGAATGTGAACGAAGGACACAACAAAGACCTGATGGAACAGTGTCAGACATTGAAGGAATATGCCATTTATGTTGCGAGAGTCCGAAAATATGCATCAGCGCAGAATCTGAATGATGCAGTTGAAAGGGCAATCACGGAATGCATCAAAGAAGGAATCTTAGTCGATTTCTTGCGGAAGAATCGCTCGGAGGTAAAGATGGTAAGTATATTAGAGTATGATAAAGAGTGGGAAGAAAAGAAGCTCCGAAAGGCAGAATATGAAGCTGGTAAAAGTGATGGGATCGAGATTGGAAAAAGTGAAGGAATCAAAATCGGCAGAGAAGAAACTCTAGCAGAAATGATTTACAATATGAAGCAGCATGGTTATTCCATAGAGAAAATGGCAGATATAACAGGAAAATCTGTCAGACAAATAGAACAATATTTACAGTGTAACAGACAGTAAAGACATTATATAAGGCAAAAAGACGATTCTGACAAAAGGAATCGTCTTTTTGCTTGTAATCTGGAAAAGCTGTGATATAATACAAACAAAAGTTAGATAACACTAACAAAAGTAAGAAAAGACTTTAAAACCATTCAGAATAGATAAGGATATAAGAACAATTCTGTAATGGGAAAGGGGAACATATGTCAGAAGAAGAAAGAAAATTTTTGGAAATTGTTGATCTGAAAAAAGGGTTTGGAAGCGGGGAAACCCGACAGGAAGTACTTCGGGGAATGAATTTTTCCGTGGCAAAAGGAGAATTCTGTGTGCTGCTTGGACCGTCCGGTTCCGGAAAATCGACGCTGTTAAATATCATCGGTGGTATCGACAGTGCGGACTCCGGCTATATTTCCATCAACGGTGATAAGCTGGAAGAGCTTGGGGAAAAGAAATTAACGCAGTACCGCAGAAAGCATTTAGGTTATGTGTTTCAGATGTATAACCTGATCGCAAATCTGAATGTTAAAGAAAATATTGAGGCTGGTGCATATTTATCGGACAGTCCGCTTGATATTGATGACCTGTTACATACATTAGGACTCTATGAGCACAGGCACAAACTGCCGAACCAGCTTTCCGGTGGTCAGCAGCAGAGAGTTTCCATCGGTCGTGCCATTGTGAAAAATCCGGATATCCTGCTCTGTGATGAGCCGACCGGAGCACTTGATTACAATACCTCCAAGGAAATATTAAAGCTGATTGAGAATGTCAATGTCAAATATGGTAATACAGTTATCATGGTTACACATAACGAGGCAATCCGGCATATGGCAGACCATGTCATCAAACTCCGTGATGGGGCAGTGCGTCATAACGATATCAATGAACATAAAATTTCAGCGGCAGATCTGGAGTGGTAGGGAGCTGTACTGGCGCACAAACTTGTGATGCGCTTAAAAACAGCGCAAGAATGGAGATTAGTATGAAAAAGAAAAAAATCAAAAATCCGCTTATCAGACGAATACCGAGAGAATTAACAGGAGACTGGAAAAAGTATCTTGTGGTAAGTCTGTTCCTGATTCTGATGATCGGCTTTGTGTCAGGCATGTATGTTGCAAACGAGAGTATGATGACAGCGGCTGATGAGGGTGTTGGCAGATACAAGCTGGAAGACGGACACTTTGAATTAAAAAAGAAAGCAGACGAAACACTGCTTGATGCAATTAAGACAGGCGATAAAGCAGATGTCAGACAGTATTACATTGATGAGGCAAAAAAGAAGCTGGAAAAAAAGTTCGATAGTGAATTTGAAGAAAAGTTCAAAAAAGAATTTGATGAGAAGTTTGAAACAGAATTTAGGGAAAAATTTGATGCAGAGTTCCAGTCAGAATTTGATGTTTCTTTTAATGCACAGATAAAGCAGATGCTGATGGCGCAGGGACTTGATGAAACAACTGCGGGAGTTATGCTTGATACAGCAGTGGCACAGGCAAAACAGTCCGGGCAGTACAACAAAGCCTATGATACAGCATATGAAAAAGCATATCCTAAGGCACATGATGAGGCGTATGAGAAAGCGTTTGATGAGGCACATGACGAGGCATATGAGAAAGCATACGACGAAGCCTGGAACAAGGTTTTAGATGAGATCAACGAGAAATATGCGGATGCAGAAGAAAAATATGAATTGAACGATCCTGATTTTAAGGAAACTCCGGTTCATCTGTATGAAAATTTTTACAGGGATGAAGAGGAAGATCATGACAACGACGGAACTTCGGATGGAACAGTCCGTGTTTTTGCAAAGACAGATGATATCAATTTTGCATGCCTGATGGACGGAAGTTTCCCGGAAAAAGAGGATGAAATTGCCATTGACCGTATGCATGCTGACAATGTCGGGATAAAAGTCGGCGATGAGATCACAGTCGGAGAAGAAAAATATCAGGTCGTTGGTCTGATCGCATATGTCAACTATTCCACACTGCACGAAAAAAGCACGGATCTGATGTTTGATGCCTTAAAGTTTAACGTTGCAATGGTAACAGATGAGGGATTTGCAAAGTTACATAAGACGATTCATTACGATTATGCATGGAAGTATGAAAATGAGCCGTCAGATGAAAAAGAAGAGAAAAACCAGTCGGATGATTTTATGCGGGCGTTGCTCACACAGACCGTGGTAAATGACAATGAGATTGAAGATTATGTGCCAAAATATGCGAATCCGGCGATTCATTTTGCAACCGACGACATGGGCTCTGATGAGGCAATGGGAGGTGTGCTGCTTGATATTCTGATTGTCATCATCGCATTTATTTTTGCAGTTACGATCAGCAATACGATCACAAAAGAGTCATCTGCAATCGGAACATTGCGTGCGTCCGGCTATACGAAAGGGGAGCTGGTACGCCATTATCTGTCTATGCCGGTTATCGTTACCCTGATTTCCGCATTAGTCGGAAATGTGCTTGGCTATACGGTATTTAAAGATGTTGTGGTATCCATGTATTATAACAGTTACAGCCTTCCGACCTATGAGACGATCTGGAATCCGGATGCATTTTTTAAGACAACCCTGATACCGGTCGTGCTGATGTTTATGGTCAATCTGATCGTCATTATTAAAATGATGCAGCATACACCGTTACAGTTTCTGAGGCATGATCTGAAAAAAACAAAACGCAAAAAAGCAATGCGGCTGCCACATTTTAAATTTTTTAACAGATTCCGTCTGCGCATCATGTTTCAGAATGTGGCAAATTATCTGATTCTGTTTGTGGGAATTTTCTTTATCATGGTGATGCTTGCAATGGCAGTGGGAATGCCGGATACGCTTTCTTATTACAAAGAAAATGCAAAAAATATGATGTTTGCAAAGTATCAGTATGTTCTGAAATCTTTTGAGGATGAAGATGGAAATGTACTGACGACGGACAATAAAGACGCAGAAAAATTCAGTATGTGTTCTTTGCAGAAAAAAAGCGATGTAATAGATGAGGAAGTCTCTGTTTACGGTATTTCAGACAATAGTAAGTATGTAGAAATAAAAGGTATGCAGTCCCTGCAGGAAGATGAAGTTTATATTTCCAGATCATTTTCAGAAAAATATGAACTTAATGTCGGGGATACCGTTTCACTGGATGAAAAATATGAAAACAAACAGTATACGTTTACGATAGCCGGAATTTATGACCAGTGCGTAAACATTGCAGTATTTATGCCGATTGAAAATTACCGCACGGTATTTGAGCTGGATGAAGAGGCATTCAGTGGATATTTTTCAAATGAAGAGCTTGCAGATCTGTCGGAAGATGATATTGCAACGGTGATCACCGAGCGTGATATCACAAAGATGTGTGACCAGTTAGATCATTCCATGGGATCTTATATGGATTATTTCCAGATACTTTGTATCCTGCTTTCCGCGGTTTTGATCTATCTTCTGACAAAGCTGATCATTGAGAAAGATGAGAATGCAATTTCAATGACAAAGATTCTTGGATATGAGAATAAAGAAATTGCCAGCCTGTATCTGCTTTCCACGACGATCGTGGTTGTGATCGAAGATGCGGTCAGTGTTGTACTTGGAGCGTTTGTTATGAATCTGGCATGGAAGGCGATCTTGTTTAGTTACAGTGGATGGTTTGCATTTGTGATCCAGCCAGCCGGATATGTGAAAATGTTTGCATTTGTGCTGATCGGATATCTGTTTGTAATGATACTGGACTTTATGCGTATCAAAAAGATCCCGATGGATCAGGCACTCAAAAATGTGGAATAAATATTTTATATAAAAAGTTTACGGATAAGGTTAGAATGGATAGTTTATTTTAATTTTTGGTTGCATTAAAAATGGCATTGTGCTACTATTGCAATAGAAATTTAAAGGAGAGGAACCAATGCGGAGATAATTTACTTTTGAAACATGAAAGAAAACAGAGTCAGCAAGAGAATGTGTGTCATATATGGCATACGTTTGTCTGCTGATTCGGGATGATACATGGCATATATTGCACCGGTATAAGGAATAAAGTGCATGATATGTTGTGTAAATCTGAAGTTACAGCAGTATTGCAGAGGTGCAGTACTGCATATCATGTTGCCAAAAGTGGATTTGATTCTTGTATCCTCTCTTTTTTGTGTTAAAAAATGGCGGAAACGGACATTTGTTGTCCGGGACAATCGATTTTATCTTACAATGTGCAATCTATTGTTTGCCAGATGTGATCATAAAATATGTGAGGTGTAAGAAAAATCCCATGGCAGCATGGGATTTTTTGTATGGAAGGGAAATGGGGAGATTTTTATGTCATAGATTCAGGTAACAGATCTCACATATGGTTATGAGGGAAGTTTTGATACGGTTTTTGAAAACGTATCTTTTGGGATTGATACGGACTGGAAGTTAGGTCTGATCGGGAGAAATGGAAAAGGAAAAACAACTTTTTTAAATTTGCTGCGTGGAAAATGATTTTCTGCTGATCGATGAGCCGACAAATCATTTAGATATGCATGCAAGGGAATGTGTGAAAGAATATCTGTGCGGCAAAAAAGGGTTTATTCTGGTATCGCATGACAGGGATATTTTAGATGCCTGCATTGATCATGTGCTGGTTTTAAACCGAAAGACGATCGAGGTGCAGAGCCGTGTGACACAGTATGAACGCCGGATGGAGCGGGAAATACAGGAGAAAGAAGGGCTTTTGCAGGATATTGAACAGCCGGTCAGTTTAAAACTTATGCCGCTTTCCTATCATAAGGAACGTCTGATTTCATGCAGGGAACTTTCGGTGCGGTATGAAGGTGCAGAAAGTGATACATTGAAAAATCTCACATTCGAACTGATGCATGGGGAGAGAGTCTTTTTACATGGAGAAAACGGATGTGGAAAATCGACGCTGATCAAGACAATTTTGCAGCAATCAGGCAGCAGATATGAAAAATTGTTCGTGACAGACGGAGAAATTCGAACAGCGTCTAATCTGGTGGTGTCATATATTAATCAGGATACCAGCTTTTTGCAGGGGGACATCAGAGCGTTTTGCAGGGAAAGAAATTTAGAAGAAAGTTTATTTTTTACATTATTGCGTCAGCTTGACATGGAGCGTGCACAATTTGCGAAAAGACTCGAAGAGTTTTCGGAAGGACAGAAGAAAAAAGTACTGATTGCCGCGAGTCTGATGACACCGGCACATGTGTACATCTGGGATGAACCGCTCAACTATATTGATGTTTTTTCAAGAATGCAGATCGAGCAGCTGCTCCTTCGGTATCAGCCGACCATGATCCTTGTCGATCATGATATCAGGTTTCAGGAGAAAATCGCAACGCGTGTCGTGGAACTGTAAAGCTGTGATCCGACCGTTTTTGTAATCTGGCGATCAGAAGAGGAGGATAAAAAATGTTAGAACGGATTGAAAATGTAAATGAACAGGTAATAAAAAAAATGTTTTTATTATATGCAGAATCCATGGCGGATATGGAGGGGGAATTTAAAAATCGTGATGAAATGGAGGCATCATATGCGGCGTTTTTAAAGGAGTTTATCGAAAATCCAAAGCAGATGGTGTTTGTTGAAACTGCAGAAAAACAGTGGGTATGCGGACTTAGGGCAGTTGAGTCAGAGCCGGGGAAATGGTTTCTTGAGGCAGTTGAGACGATGCCGGGGCAGAGAAACAGAGGATATGGTAAAAAACTGATACGTCATGTAACGGAGTTTTTGAAAGGCATAGGCGCAAAAAAGATAGATTGCATTATAGGAAAAAGTAATTTATCATCAATAAAAATGCATTCGGATTGTGGATTTAAAGAAACGAAGGAGCCGCCGGTAAATTGTTGGGGAGAGCTTGAGGAGGGAAGAATTCTTTTCCGGCTTGAAATTTGATCATGTGCCATTTTGCATATGGTATAATCAATGAATTTATCTGCCATATGCTCAAGCGCTGATACAGGAGAGAAAAGAGGAACACAATGATAAATATTATAGAAATCAAAGATCTGGATGCCCCGGAGCTGCAGATTTATTACAATTTAAATGAAGCACAGCTTTTTCACTATTTTGAGCCGAAGCCGGGGATTTTCATTGCGGAAAGTCCGAAGGTGATCGAGCGTGCCTTAGATGCCGGCTGTGTGCCGATGTCATTTTTGATGGAAAAAAAACATGTGGAGACACAGGCAAAAGAAATCCTTGCGCGCTGCGAAAAGTTACAAAGCCGAGATCTTACACAGAAGTCTTTGGTTTATAGGGAGGATGAGCATGTAATCCCGGTTTATGTGGCAGAAGTTGAAGTACTTGCAAAAATCACAGGTTATCAGCTGACACGCGGCATGCTCTGTGCCATGTACCGTCCGGCACTGCCTTCGGTGGAGCAGCTCTGCAAGAATGCAAGGCGTGTTGCAATTTTGGAAAATGTGGTAAATCCAACAAATGTCGGAGCAATTTTCCGTTCTGCGGCGGCACTTGGAATGGATGCAGTTCTTTTGACACCAGCCTGTGCAGATCCGCTGTACCGGAGAGCAAGCCGTGTCAGCATGGGAACAGTATTCCAGATACCGTGGACATATTTTGATAAAAATGCATGCTGGCCGGACGGTGCGATGGATGTGCTGCATAAGCTTGGATATAAAACGGCGGCAATGGCACTTCGGGATGACTCCGTGAGTATAGATGATGAAAAAATGATGGCGGAGGAAAAGTTAGCAATCGTTCTTGGAACGGAAGGGGACGGACTGGCAGACCATACGATCGCAGACTGTGACTATACGGTAAAAATCCCGATGACACATGGCGTGGATTCACTGAACGTGGCGGCTGCAAGTGCGGTGGCATTCTGGCAGCTTGGGATGAAGTGCGAACAGTAACAAACTAACTTCTTAGAGAAAGATGGAAGTGTGAAAAATAAGATTTTTCACACGCAAGAATGGAGATTTATATGAAAGTAGTAGCAGCAATCGATTCATTTAAGGGAAGCATGACGTCCATGGAGGCTGGAAATGCTGTAAAGAAAGGTATTCTGGCAGCAAAACCGGATGCAGAAGTAGTGGTAAATCCGCTCGCGGATGGCGGAGAAGGAACCGTGGATGCACTGATCGAAGGCTTGGGAGCAGAAAAAATACCGGTTACCGTGGCAGGACCGCTTGGAGAAAAAGTGTCGTGTTATTACGGTTTTTTAGAAGAGACAAAAACGGCTGTCATGGAAATGGCATCTGCTGCGGGAATCACGCTTGTGATAAAGAAAGATCCGCTGCGTGCATCTACCTATGGAGTGGGGGAGATGATTGCAGATGCCCTGAAACGCGGCTGTAAAAATTTCATGATTGGAATTGGTGGAAGTGCAACCAACGATGGAGGCATCGGAATGTTAAAGGCACTTGGATTTGAATTTTTTGATGAAGATGGAAATGATGTGGGAGAGGGCGCGGCAGCGCTTGTAAAGATTGAGGTGATCCGGACTGAAAATAAAAATCCGCTGCTTTCCGGTGCAAAATTTCAGATTGCCTGTGATGTGAAAAATCCGCTTTGCGGCAAACAGGGTGCAACTTACATATTTGGACCACAAAAAGGTGTGACGGAAGAGCAGAAAGAGCAGGTCGATGAAGCAATGAGACATTATGCGGATGTGACCAAAGAAAGTTTGGATTGTGACTTTGCGGACTGTGAGGGCGCCGGTGCAGCGGGAGGACTCGGATATGCATTCCTTTCGTATCTTGCGGGAGAATTAATACCGGGTGTGGAACTGATTTTGCAGGCAACCGGTCTGGAAGAAAAAATGAAAAATGCGGATGTTGTGGTGACCGGAGAAGGACGTCTGGATGCGCAGACGGTCATGGGGAAAGCACCGGCCGGTGTTGCTGCTCTGGCAAAAAAATATAATGCGAAAGTCATTGCATTTGCAGGGAGCGTTGCACCGGAAGCGAAAGTCTGTAACCGGGCGGGAATCGATGCATTTTTCCCGATCGTAAGAGGCGTGACAACATTAGAAGAAGCAATGAAAAAAGAAAATGCAATGGAAAATATAGCCGCCACGGCAGAGCAGGTATTTCGGCTGCTGTGAGGGAAAAGAATGGAGATTTGTGTGAAAATACATTTTTTCACACGCAAGAAAGGGGGTTAATATGATTCGTTTTGAAGAAATTACAACAAAAAATGTCTGGGATGTATGTATGATGATGGTCTTTTGATTGGTTTTGTGATGCTGGGCTATGGGAAGACCGGCCATGAAGATGATCCTGAAATAGCAGAGAATAACTACTGCCTGTGCCTCACTTTGAATTGACGGAGTACTGGGCAAATGAATTACTTCGGCTGGTGTTAGAAGGTAGGTAGTCTATCAAAGATAGAGGAGTTAGTGTAAAAGTAAGATTTTACGCAGGAATGGAGATAAACATGAGATATAAGATCAGTCATGCCCTCGTGCAGTTTGGCGGAGATGTGATTTTACGTGATGTCAATTTTGAGGTGCATGATAAAGAAAAAATCGCCATTGTAGGACGAAACGGCTGTGGAAAGACCACGCTGCTGCGTCTGATCGCGGGCGATATTTCGATGAATAATTTAGACAGCGATGAGGAATGTGGTATTACGATGGCAGGAAAACAGGAGATTGGTTTCCTGCGTCAGGTTAATTTTACGGAAAAAGATGTGACCGTGGAAGAGGAAATCAAGAAAGTATTTGAGCCGGTGTTTGCGTGTGAAAAGCGGATGCGGGAACTTGAAAATGAGATGAAAACTTCCGCGGACAAACAGCTTTTGCGCGAATATGACAACTTACAAAGCCGTATGGAGGCAATGCGGGGATATTCGTGGCAGCAGGATATGGAGACTATGTTTCAGCGGTTCGGGTTTGCGTTAGAAGATCTGAAACGCCCGATCGGAAGTTTTTCCGGTGGACAGCAGACGAAAGTGGCATTTATCAAACTGCTGTTAAAACGTCCGGATATCATGCTGCTCGATGAGCCGACCAACCATCTGGATCTTCCGACAATCGAGTGGTTAGAAGGATATTTAAAGACTTATGATAAGGCGGTCATCATTGTTTCACATGACCGTATGTTTTTAGACAAAGTGATCGATGTGACCTACGAGATCGAATATCATGAGATCAAGCGTTATGCCGGCAATTACACGGCATTTATGAAGCAAAAAGAAGAGGCACTGATCAAACAGGAAAAAGACTATGAGGAGCAGCAAAAGGAGATCAAACGTCTGACGGACTGGATCGAAAAATGGAAAAATACGCCGACGAAAGTGGCGGCGACACGTTCAAAGCGCATGGCGATCGAACACATGGTAAAAATCGAAAAGCCGAGACATTTTGATACGAAAGCATTTCATGCGAGATATGTACCGCGCATGGAAAGCTACACGAATGTGATTCATGCCAAAAATCTTGAGATCGGTTACGATACCGTCTTAAGTAAAGTCTCATTTCTGCTTCAAAAGAAAGACAGACTTGCAATCATTGGGGAGAACGGTAAAGGAAAATCCACACTTTTGAAAACCTTAGTCGGCGAACTGCCTGCGTTAGGTGGTGAATTTTCATTTGGACAAAATGTAGAATGGAGTTATTTTGACCAGCAGAAAGCAGTGCAGGAGCATTTCCGGGAAGATCAGACCGTGCTTGAAAATTTCTGGGAGGAATATCCTTCCTATATGAGGGAGGAAGTCCGCAGTGCACTGGGGGGATTTTTATTTTCCGGAGAAGATGTAGAAAAGAAGATGGGACAGCTTTCCGGCGGAGAAAAAGTCCGTCTCGCACTCTGTAAAATGCTGCAGACCAAACCGAATCTTTTGATCTTAGATGAGCCGACGAACCATATGGATATTGTTGGAAAAGAGGCGTTAGAACAGATGTTAAGAGAGTACGAGGGAACAGTACTTTTCGTCTCACATGACCGTTATTTTATCAGCAGGATCGCAACCGGGATTTTGGAGTTTTCCGAGAGTGGTGTGAAACAATATACCATGAGCTATGAGGAGTATCTTGCAGAAAAACAAAAAGAGATAGAGATTTCCGGAAAAGGGCGAGGAATGTCACAGAGTGCGAGGTATGTGTCAGGAAATGATACACAAAATTCTGTGGGGAATGAGAAACACAATCAGCATCAGAGTGGCATAAAAACAGACGCAGATGTTCCTACTTTAACGGATGTGTTTGACAAAAAAACTTATTACAATCCGGGCAAAATCCGTTCAAGACTGCATCACCAGTTAGAAAAATATGAAAAAATGTTAGAGGAGAGCGAAGAAAAACTTGCTGAAATAAAAATGCAGTTCATGGATCCGGAGCTTGCCAGTGACTATCCGAAGCTGATGGAACTGCAGAATGCACTTGACGCAGAGGAAAAGAACCAGGAGAGTCTGTTAGAGCGGATGCTTGAGACGGAGACAGAACTTGCAGAATTTGAGGAGGATTGAGAATACAGACATGAATCAATTAAAAAAGAACACAGCATACTACCATCTTCCAGGCCTGTTTGAGTTTTATGAATTGTACCATGTGTTTCTGCCACTATTCCGGGAACACAGAGAATACTTTTACGACTGGTGTGAGATAGGCTCTGTCTATGGTGCCCCGTCAGATTGTATCTGGGGTGGAGGTCGTACTTCGTTCGGGGATCACGACCCACAGGAGGTTTTTGCGTTGATGCAGGAATACGGAATCTCAGCGCGGCTTACATTCAGCAATTCCCTGCTTGGGCAGGAACATCTTTGGGATAAGAAATGCAATCATCTCTGCACTTTATTTGAGAAAAGTGAGGGTGTCAGAAATGGTGTCATTATCTATTCGGATCTGTTGTTGGAATATCTGAGAAAAAATTATCCGGGATTTTATTTTGTTTCATCCACCACCAAGGTTCTGACGGATTTTGAGCAGTTCGTAAGGGAAGTAAACAGGGAAGAGTTTCTTTATGTCGTACCGGATTTCCGGTTGAATAAGGTTTTTGATAAATTAAATACATTGACAGGGGCACAGAAAGACAAAGTGGAATTCTTATGTAATGAATGCTGCTGGTTTGGCTGCGGGGACAGGAAAATCTGTTATGAAGCTGTCAGCCGCAAAAACCTTGGAGAAAATGGCCCGGATCACCGCTGTGCAGCTCCGGATGCAGGGAATGGCTATCGTTTTTCGAAGGCAATGGAAAATCCCGGGTTTATTGGAGTGGATGATATGAAAAACAGCTATCTGCCGATGGGATTTTCCAATTTTAAAATCGAAGGCAGGGGACTTGGCAGCGCCCTGATTCTGGAGTTTCTGCTCTATTATATGACAAAACCTGAGTATCAGCTGCAGGTCAGAGAGGAGATATATCTGGATAATATGCTGGATCTTTTTTAAATAAGTCCCTTTAACACTTTCTTGTTATGGTACATCATCTCATCTGCACGTTCACGCACTTTTTCTATGTCGGCATCATCCGGTGTGGCTAACGCATATCCGCATGCGATTCCAACTTCGGTTGGAATGATATTTTTATTATTGAGTATCGCAATATCCTGCTGCATCTTTTGGATAAAACGTTCTATCTGGAATTCTGCCGCATCCGGGATGAGGCAGCAGAATTCGTCGCCTCCGATACGGTAACATTTGCCAAACCGATCAAAAGTGGTTTCTATGATATGTGCAGAATGAATGATATAGGCATCCCCCGAACTGTGACCGTAGTTGTCGTTGCACATCTTGAGATTGTTAAGATCAAACGTTACCACCATATAATTTTTAATATTCTTTTCATTATATATAAAGTAGTCATAGGCATTTCTGTTGTAAAATCCTGTCATGGAATCATTCAGTGCAAATTGTTCGAGTTCCTCTATCCTGCGCCCTTTTTTCAAACTGGCGACAGCCTGTCTTGCGGACTCTAAACCGAGGATTATAATAAATACAAGGAAAGATAATCTTCCCCAAATTCCGGAATTATTTCCTGTTTTGTAATAACCGGCAATATCCACAATAGTTGCAATGACGACGAAGGCAAGAGCTGCCATGCAGACTTTCAGTCTCTGGTCAGCCTGTTTTTTTATAATTTTATATATGATAACTGTGATCAGATAAATCAGCACTATACAAATGGAAAGGTGAGTGATCCAGACACTTCTTCGAAACTCATAGAATCCGGTAAAGTGCAGCAAGCTGCAGACAACTGTCTGAAGCATACACAGATTGCAGAGGATCTTCCAGATTTTATCATCATTGATCTCAAGGAAGCTCTTTACAAACATCAAAAATGGGATAGGCATTATCATCAGAAACATAAAAGCAGCAAAAGCAGATGATCTTCTGTTTAGGAGCATCAGAGAACAAACATCTGTCTCATTGGTGGCCCAGAGTCCAAGCAATATGGAGAATATCCCCAGATAAAAAAGAGTTCCGTCTATATGGCTGCTGTTGTGAATAAACACCCAGTAACACGTGATAAAAAAACCGGCTAACAGAATAAATACACTCGCTATAAAAGTGGGCATAGACTGACGCAATATGCCTGTATAGATTTCATTTCCGGTTCCTATATAATATTGTTCAATTTGACCGGCTGTTTCCGGATAACAGGGTTTCAGCCTGACTATGACTGTTTCTGTATATGCCGGCAGTTTTACAAAATTCCAGACATTTCCTGTTGTATGCCCCCATATTCCACCGGAATCATCCAAATTGTATATTACGTTGTTTTTAGTAAAAACGGTCACATGCTGATGTGAGGTAAAAAATACAAGTGAGCCTCTGCTGTTTTCATTGCGGTTAATGTTAAAACTAAGCAGTACCATTCCATCATCCAGGTATTGTATTTTGTCAGGCTGACGTGCTTTGAGTTTGCTTACAGAGGCTGCATCCTGATTTGTAAATATGGTACAAAGCAGGAGCATGATAAATAATGTCAAAATTACGCCTGTCAACATTTGCTGTGCGTTTTTTTCTTTATTTTGTCTTAAGTTCATCTATGATCAGATCTCCACAAATAATATTTTTACTTTATTTTACCATGTTATGGGATAATATTCTATAATATTGCGTGGATTTTTGATGGCGTTCAAGATATAATAAGACTGCCGGGCGAAGCTCGTGTAGATCATGATCATGAAGCATTGCTTCAAGATATAATAAGACTGCCGGGCGAAGCGAGTCAAGATACTTGTATAAGTGGCAAACGGCGAATTGGATAAATAAAGGAGCAAAAAATGTACACACTATTATTACTGTTAATTTACATGGCATTTATAAGTCTTGGCTTACCGGACTCTCTGCTTGGTTCGGCATGGCCGATCATGCATGAGGCATTTTCGGTGCCGCTGTCCTATGCGGGACTGGTCACAATGATCATCTCTGCAGGGACGATCTGTTCAAGTTTAATGTCGGAACGCCTGACAAAGAAATTTGGAACACAGATCGTTACGGTATGCAGTGTCCTGTTAACGGCAGCTGCCTTGTTTGGTTTTTCGACGTCGAGCGCATTTTACATGTTGTGCCTGTGGGCGATTCCGTATGGACTTGGCGCAGGAGCTATCGATGTGGCACTCAATAACTATGTTGCATTGCATTATTCATCAAAACATATGAGCTGGCTGCATTGTTTCTGGGGCGTGGGAACAATCATCAGCCCGTACATAATGAGCTATGCACTGACCACCTCATCCTGGCAGAACGGTTACCGCATGGTATCTTTTCTTCAGATGGGGATCACAATGATTCTGTTTGTGACACTTCCGGTCTGGAAAGTCAACAAAACGGCAGAACAGCAGGAAGAGCAGCACGAGGTGATTGGAATACGCGGTGCAGTGAAGATCAAAGGCGTACCACAGCTCTTGCTTGGATTTTTCTCTTACTGTGCATTGGAATCTACACTGATCCTCTGGTCAAGCAGTTATCTGGTCGGTGCAAAAGGTATCTCTGCGGAGCGTGCGGCGGCATATGCGGCATTGTTCTGCAGCGGTATCACGCTCGGAAGATTTTTGGCAGGATTTGTGACGGAAAAATTAGGTGATCATAAGATGATCAGGCTTGGCACAACTATTTTACTGGCTGGCTGTGCTGCAGTACTTCTGCCGATTCCGTCTGACACGGCAGCTCTGGCAGGACTTGTCGTGATGGGGATTGGATGTGCACCGGTCTACCCATCGATCATTCACGCAACACCGGCAAATTTTGGAGAGAAAAATTCCCAGGCAATCATCGGTATCCAGATGGCGAGTGCTTATGTCGGCTCTACATTTATGCCGCCGGTTTTTGGACTGATCGCAAATCATATTTCCATCACACTGCTGCCGGTCTATGTGCTGATTTTCATTGTGTTAATGTTTTTCATGGTGGAAAAGACATTTCGGCTGGTGCGGTAATAGAGAAGAAAACAAAAAATGAAGGGAGACTGTTTCACAAACCGTGAACAAAAAGATATGAGCAATTTACACACACACGACAACAAAAGAAGTTCTTTTTCCGGGAAACTGGGTTATGTACTGTCCGCCGCAGGTGCGTCCGTAGGACTTGGAAATATCTGGAGATTTCCATATCTGGCGGCAAAATACGGTGGAGGGATTTTTCTTCTGATCTATATTTTACTGGCACTGACGTTTGGATATACGATGATCATGGCTGAGTCGGCACTTGGACGCATGACAAGGAAAAGTCCGGTGGGAGCGTTTCAGGCATTTGGAAAAGCCGGATGGCTGTCAGCCGGTGGATGGATCAATGCGATCATCCCGGTATTGATCGTGCCGTATTATTCCGTGATCGGCGGCTGGGTGATCAAATACCTGATCGAGTATATCAGGGGAAATGGAAAAATGCTGGCGGCAGACGGATATTTTTCGGAGTTTATCTCAGATGGAGTATCCACGGAACTCTGTTTTATCCTGTTCTGTCTGTTCACTCTGACGATCATTTACGCAGGGGTGCGAAACGGAATCGAACGTGTATCGAAATTTATGATGCCGATACTGATCGTGTTATCCGTCCTGATTGCGGTGTATTCCGTGACAAGACCGGGCGCCATGGAGGGAGTAAAATATTTTCTTGTGCCAAATGTGAAAAACTTTTCCTGGATGACGGTGGTAGCGGCGATGGGACAGATGTTTTATTCGCTGTCGATTGCAATGGGAATCCTCATTACCTTTGGATCCTATATGAAAAAAGAAACATCACTGGAAGATTCCACAAGAAATGTGGAAGTGTTTGACACGGCGATCGCTATTATGGCGGGACTGATGATCATTCCGGCGGTGTTCGCATTTTCGGGCGGCGACCCGGATACCCTGCAGGCGGGA
>OHUU01000014.1_pt1 | contig 89049 bp, 75 predicted proteins | sample 1579271 | NCBI WGS metagenome assembly OHUU01 (sample SAMEA3882556, study PRJEB24775) | human gut metagenome | biome: human-associated habitat; feature: intestine environment; material: feces | place: Netherlands | collected 2009/2010 | reverse complement strand
ACCTCCAAACTGAGTAATTTTATCTTACATCAGTTTGGAGGTTTACACAAACTTTGGGATACTCCCTCAAGACGTCAAAGACGTCCTTCTCATGCGATGTTGCAAATGTTTGTTTTGTCACTTTCCATTATACAACACAATCGAATTCAAGGTGTCTTTCTTTTATTCAAAATCACGAATTTGCTCATTTATAGTTTAATACTATAATCATCCCTATTTCATATGGTAAAAGCAATAACCAGACTTAATTATAAACTTTCCGATTTTCAATTTCGCTGGACACGATTGGCATCTCCGGATATAACCAGCTATCATTCATTCCATTTGCAAGCATTTGACCTGCTACCTTCTGTGCATTGTTAATAACAATTTTATGCAGATATTTCTGTGCGATCACATTATTATCCATTGCATCCGGATTCATATCAAATTGTCTCAGCGGTTCGGATTTCTGTTCTCTGTAAAATGGATACACGGTAAATACGCCTTTCTGTGCCTTGATTCTCTCGGAATGATAAGGATGTACCACCGCAAGTGGCGGAAGGGTTCTTTTATCCAGAATATATCCATCCGAATAAATTCTGCTAAGAATGTAATAAAATGGATTGATCCCATCCCCGTTTTTTAACAGATACAATAACCGACTTCTGTCCCTTAATATCTCATCATTAATAACACTAAGATTAAAAATATAATCTATATGTGATGTTCCATCTGTTTCATGATACTTAGGATCCCCCATTTTTTTTACTATTTTAATAATCTCCTCCCTCTCTGTGTCATTCTCTGTCAATTCTTTTAAAAGCCTTCTTACCAGTCCACCCGGCTCTAGTTCCTGTTGCTTCAAATAATCTATAATTTCCTTATTCATAGCTCCCGGCTCTAAAACCCACACACATGGAATACAGCTTTTTCGTTGCTGTTCCTTATAACGCCTGTCATCCAAAAAGGGTTCCAAGGCAAATAATAACGAATGTATACTGGATTCCGACCAGTCTAAAACTCTTGTCTTCATTTCATGATGCTGCATAACCTCAAGCCACTCTACTCTGGATGATGGTTCTTTTGCCAGAAAATGATAATTTTTTGCAATATAATGCTGTGTTCTGATATCTTCCGCATAATGGAGACTCGAATAATTTCCAGCATCTACTCCAACTCTGACATTTTCCCGAAATATAGTCGGAACCAGCATATGTTCTACATCGGGCTGCCCTCGAAACCACAATACTTTGGGCTGTACTAACTTTTTTTCTTCCCTCTGTGCAATCTCGCTTATATAATCTATATACTCGCCCAGACTGTTTATCACTGTAGTTTTAATTCTCATCTTTGTTTTCCTCTTTCCTTGTATTTCTAATTCTTTTGTCATAATACAAGCTAAGCAAAAATTCTATACTTTGCTTATTTAATTCAGCATCCTTTACAATTCCAGTCTCATAATGTTCCTGCTCAATATAACGCTTGCTCTGTTCGCATATTAATAAAAGTTTTTTCATAAATGGATCTGATCCCATATTTTTCCTGATGCCATCTTTCACACCTTTCAAATAAGCTACACCTGTTTGATAATCCTCATAACATTCCTTATTCCGAATCAATTTCAATATATATTTTCTTCCATTTAAAATAAGACGTTCAAACACGTTTACCGTTTTTTCTATATGTTCTAATTTTTTCCATATGTCCAAATTTTTATTTTGATTTTTCTGCTCTGTTATCAGTTCAGCAAGTTTTTTTACATTCCAAAACTTCTGATTTTCACTGCTTCCTTCCCATCTGCCTAATATAGCGCAAAACGTTTTCTTTATCTCTTCATTACCATTTGCCTCCATCAATTTGACATAATACACTTTTAATCCCTCAAGTATTTTTCTGCACGTCTCCCAATATACAGATAATATTTGCTCCACGTTGATATTTTGCTCCCCATTATCGTTCTTTTTTCCCGTCTCCATCACACATAACACTGTCACCATTCTTTCTATGTTAAACTGTCGTACTAAATCCGGATTCGAAATAATCATTGTCACAACATTTAAATATGCAAACGGTGACAAATCCATAATGCTGTACATAAACATATCTGATTTCACTTCCCGATATATTTGCACTGCATATGTTGATTTGCTGTCTATATCCTTACAATGCATATATAAAAGATTACCAAACATCTTCTTATTATCTTCTGTGCAATTATCAATTCCCAGTTTTCTACCCATGATCGTAAATGCGCGGTAATCATTTAATCCGTTGTTACCTTCAGCATCAGTTCCCATAGAATTATATTTCTTATTTTTTTGATTCCATTTTTCACATGCACAATTATAAATATCAGTTATGATTTTCGAAGTATTTTTCGTATTCTCCAACTGCCGTGTATATGATTCATTTTCCAGCCAACTGGCAAACTCATTGAAAAGATTATAAATTATTTTAATATTTTGTTCACTTTCATCAAATCCAAACTGTTTCCAAAACTCTCTAAATTTAGGATTTTGTTCTTTCTTTAACCATTGAACAATTCTTTCTTCATCTAATGGAATGACCTGTTCTTTATCTGAATACTGCAACTCATATGCGCATTTGATAATCAATGCAAATGCAGCTTTTTCCACCTGTACTATCTCAACAGTTTCTTCCGACTTTAAACTTTCCGATAATGTTTTAAGATATGTACTGTATTTTTCATCATAAATATTTACGTAGCTCTGAAGTTTCATTAAAAATCTTCTACACCCCGCATCAACATCATTCTGATTACTCCATGTCAACATAAACAATTGAAGTTTTCCCAAAAAATAGGGATCAAAATAACTTAATGGAGCCTCTTTCAAATCACTGTCCTGCAAAATGTCTTTATCTGCCCAACCCATACAACATTCTTTCAAAGCCTGCGTCAATATTTCCTGAATATCCATTCCGATAAAACTTCCAATAAAATCATCCCTCATTTCCTGCATAATTTCCATGGCTAACTGTTCCATCTTTTCTTTTATGATCATATGGGCAACTACCGGATTTCTCTCGGATCGTTCTTCATATCGAAACTGATGCGCAATCTCATGAAAAAGCATTGCCATAAAAACAGGCATATCCCCCAGTTCAGAAATTGTCGGGCTTCCAATTATAAGCAAATAACTGTATTGGTTATTTTTTTTACGATATTCCTGTTCATGTCCCCAATCACATGCTCCCCCTTCTGGAAACAACACCTCAACACATATATCTGGCTTCTGTAAATCTGGAACAATAATTGGATAATATGTTTTCTGGGGTTCTTCATCCTGTCTTTTACGATAAAATCTAATAATCTTAGACAAATATTCCCCATATCCCACCAAAATTTTTTCCATACCCATATTGGATTCAATATCATAGTTTGGTGTCTGTAGTGACTGCATATTATTGTTCCGTATATGCTCCATATAATTATCAATCGCATATACTGATTCCCGTATATAATCCACCATCATCTCAGCAATTTGTATCTTATTTTTTTGATCTGCGTCCTTATAAAATTCCCAGTAAGCCTCAATAGATCCAATCACTGTATCTAACAGATTTAGAATCCCTCTTACAAATCCTCGTGTATCAGATTGCTGGTTTAATCCATAACAGGATAAAATATGCCTTTCCAATAATCGAAAATACTGCTCTGTGTTCTGCTGTACAACCAATATCTCATTGATATCCAATAGTTTGTACCGCTCCTTCAATTTATCAATCTGTCTGATACTTTCCGTTGTCAAATCTTCTATGTCTTTTAAATCTGTATCAATTACTACATGCCCACTAATGTTACTCTTTTCTTTCAAATGTTCTTCACCGCCTAAGTTTATCTGAGGCAGCAGATAACGTTCATTAACCCATGCAATACAATCATTTTCTAACAAATATACCAGATACTTTCCATTTCCTTTGACGTCTTTCCATGAATTATCTGGTATCTTTTCTTTTCCCTTTTTATAGGTAACAATAAACTGATAAATTTCATAAAAATCCTTTTCACTTAATTCCAAAATGAAATCGTATCTTCCATTCAGCCCCGCTATTGTAGGCATTGAAAACTTATTCTGTATTTTCTCCTGTATTTTCTCATGATTTGCCCAGTATTTACAGGAATAACAGCCTCTGATAACGAATTTTCCGTCATCGTTATAATCTATCATCTCATCAGATAGTTCTTTTTTAATTGTAAGTAATGTAAATGTCTTGTACATTGCCCATTCTGATGCTATCAGTTTTTTATCTGTCTTTTTTACTCCTGCCACACGTTTTCTAATACTCGACGAAAGTTCAAAAGAGGTTTTCGGATGCTTACTTCTGATCACCACCGCAAAGTCTCCAGCCGAAAGTACTTCATAAATGCGGAAAACCATTTCGTCATTTCCATAACTTTTTGCAAAATCGTTTACTATTTCATAAAGATCATCTAAAAATGGCTTTAAAACAATTCCATTACTACTGGTGGGTACACCTTCTTTATATTCCATCCTCCGGAGTACCTCCGGCATAATATGTACCTGAGTAATACTCAAAAAATTAAACCCGCTTTTCTCTTCAAACGGAGACTGCTTATATTCACAGTCTTTTGTACTTTCATATTCTTCGTACATATCCTGGCCAAAATATAAAGTAAAACTCTGCGCCGCTGTTTCACTCTCAGCTGATGTTTCATTTGACAGATTCATAATGGAACAAAATGTATCACTGCTTTCCCTTTTTTTCGCAACCAAAAAATCAAAATAGTCTGTAGCGAAATAAAAATTTTCCTCACCAAAGTTTACAGGCTCTCTATACAGGCATATTGTCTGAATCTCTGTCTGATCATTTGTCATATTCATAAGACTTCCTCTTTCATCCGTAGTTTTTTGTTCTAAAAAAAGAACCTGATATTCCATCAGGTTCCTTTTTGCCTTACACCAAATCCCGCATCTTTCTTTCTTCCCTAACCATGTCGATATCATACCCAGTCTCTAATGCAAAATTCATTATAGTATCTAGTTCGGAACTATATTCCTCCCTACGTGTTTTGTGGAATGCAAACGTATCTAAAATACGTTCCCTTCTGATCGTCATTTTTGCCATATTCTCTCCTCTCTTCTCGACTTTTTTCGACAAATCGAAAAAAGTTTTTAATGTTTTTAAGATATCATAAATGCAACAGATTCACAACTGTAATTTTTTACAAAATTAATTCTGTCCTATCATAGTTTATTTGTAGATAATTTCTTTTAGTCAAAAACTTTTTAGTAATTCACTGTCAGATCTCATCAATCAAAGTAATAATCTCTTTGATCGGCATCAGTCTGTCATCTACTTCTTTCGCTCTATGATATGTCAAAATATCCGTTGCCGTTTTCTGCATTGCAGGAAACGCGCTGCGCGTAAGCTGGTTTGCATAAATTACAATATTAACGCCATGCGCCTGCAGCTCACTCTCATAGGTTGTATTATATGAAGTTGGCACAACAACGATCGGTGTTGCCGCATCCCTGTCACGAAATTTATCACAAAATTCAAAGATTTCATCCGGTTCCTTTTTCCTGCTGTGGATCATGATCCCATCTGCACCTGCTTTCACATAAGCGAAGGCTCTCTCTAAGGCATCCTCCATTCCCTTTTCTAAAATCAGGCTCTCAATACGGGCAATGATCATAAAATCTTGTGTACGCTGCGCACGTTTCCCAGCGCGGATCTTGGCGGTGAAGTTCTCAATGCTGTCCTGCGTCTGCTCTACCTCTGTCCCAAATAAAGAATTTTTCTTTAATCCCGTTTTGTCTTCAATGATCACGGCAGAGACGCCGATGCGTTCCAATGTGCGCACATTGTATACAAAATGCTCGATCATTCCGCCGGTATCGCCATCTAAAATGATCGGCTTTGTCGTTACCTCAAGTACATCATCTACGGTACGCAGTCTTGATGACATATCTACCAGTTCAATATCAGGTTTTCCTTTTGCCGTGGAATCGCACAGACTCGACAGCCACATTGCATCAAACTGATCAATCTCCCCTTGGTTTGCCACAACCGTTTTTTCGGCGATAAGACCAGTCAGCCCACTATGCACTTCCAAAGTTTTTACGATAGGACATAATTTAATTAACTGGCGCAGGCGTTTTCTGCGATATTCGGGCATGGCAGCGCGCTCCCGCATCACTGCCTCTATATTTTTTACCTGCTCATTATATGTATATGGAACTTCGATTAATTGGCCACCCCATTTTGCCAGATTTTCGATTACATTATCGCGGATCACTTCCATCGGATCATTCAGCCAGTTATCCCCATGAATGACATAATCCGGCTTTATCTGCTCTAAAATATTCCCGTACATGACCTCATTCTGTACTACTACTTCATCCACCTCAGGAATCTGCTCTAACATCTTTTTCCGCTCTTCAAATGAAACAGTAGGAAAACGGTTATAACGTATCATCGCAGCATCGCTTAATACACCCGCAATTACTTTTCCATATTTTTTTGCTTCATGAATAATATTCAGATGACCCTCGTGGATCACATCTGTACAAAAACATGCATATACTTTTTTCATTCTTTCACTCCGTGGTATTTCATAAAATTCTCTTTGTTTTCTGCTGCTGTTTCTTTTGGTCTTCCCAGATCCGCTCTTGACTGCATGGAAACCTTTATCTCAATGAAAGTAAGTTTTCTTTCTGGTTTAATGTCATGCAAAACCTGCTTTAGTTCTTCCATTGTATCAATGTAGTAAACAGCTTCGTACCCAACTGTCCGCGCAACTTCTGCGTAACTCAACCCTACGCATCCGGTCGGCATTCCTCCAACCGATTCATGTGCCTCATTGTTCAGACAGATATGGACAAAATTTTGCGGTTTCTGCTTTGCAATAAATGCCAGACTTCCCATATGCATCAGTTCTGCTCCGTCACCATCTAGGCAGTACACCCGTTTTTCTTTTGCATTCTCCGCAATTCCAAATGCGATCATGGATGCGTGTCCCATCCCGCCTACGGTCAGGAAATCCTGCGCATGGCTTCCGTTGATCCTGTCACTCTGTTCATATACCTCCCTGGATATCTTTCCAGTCGTAGAAACCACAACATCGCTTTCATCCAGTGACTCTATAATCTGTGCAATCGCATCTTCCCGGATCAGTGAATTGTCATTTACATAAACACCTTTTTCTTCAATCTCAAGAAAATCCTTTTTCAGGACAAATGCAAACTGCTGCCCTTCCTTTAACTTTTGTGCAGCTCTCCCAAAGCCCTCTGAAATCTCCTGCTCCGTGAGTTCTTTCCCAAGCACCATATGTTCTATGCCAAGCACATCCAGCAGGCTTTCTGTGATCTTACCCATATATTTGTGCTGTGGTTCATCCTTTTTGCCCGGCTCACCGCGGTACCCAACCAATAACAGCATCGGGATTCCGTATACTTCCTCATTTGCAAGCGATGTAATCGGATTAACAATATTTCCAAGTCCACTGTTCTGCATGTATACACAGGCAGGTACGCCCGTCGAAAGATATTCTCCGATTGCAATGCCGACTGCTGCCCCTTCATTTGCCGGTACATAATGTGTAAATTCCTCTTTCCCCACTCCATTGATATAATCGCAGAATGGCTTGAGTGCAGAATCCGGTACACCTGTCAATGTTTTAATTCCCATTTTTTTGATCTGTTTTATAAAATCCGTTACAATCATTTCTCTTCTCCCATCTATTCTGCATTACGGTATGTCTCATCTATTTTACATAATTCGTCAAATGTATCAATCTCAACCACACTATCTGCCGGTATCTCTTCTACCGTAACATCAAGATTGTCCAATTCCTGATCCACGATCTCATCCCAGAAAAGCTGTTCATGTCCTGCTGTTTTATATGCTTCTCGAATAGCATTCCTGATTAACACGGCATCTTCCTTTTTCCAATACGAGATTCCTGCCATATTATAAGTATCCGTGCCGCCTTTTCCGACTTTGGTAATTTTCCCATTCTGCATTTCAAATACCCAGTCATCCGAATATCCCGGAATCATTTTTCCAAAATAGCAGGATCTCGCAAATTCCCTTAAAAGTATTGCAGGCTCCGTCACATACAGATCTGCCTCGCAAATAAAGCAGTCCCTGCTTCCCAGAATATCCCCGACCGCATACAGCGATGAAATATTATTTTTTTTCAGGTACTCCTTATTTTCAATTAATTCCAGATTATGATATTTTTCCACCAAATAATTGAATTGTTCCTTCCGATACCCCACAACAACATAAATTGCTGTTACACCTCGCTGCAGCAGAGCGTCAATGATCGTTTCAATCAAGGGTTTTCCATGAACATTTACCAATGGTTTTGCAATTTTATCTGTCAGAGGCCTCATTCTTGTCCCAAGTCCCGCTGCCATTAAAATAGCAATCTCGTTATCTGCCATATTGCATATCACCTCATCGTCTGATCCTTTTATTTTTCTTCACGGTAAAAAACAGGAACCGCCACTTTCATGCTTTCCAATCCCGCTTGGAATACTTTAAAAAACTCCTTGATATCAGTTTCATCAATGGCGCCTAACGCACAAAGCCGGAATGTCTCTGTATTGTTGATTTTTCCAGGATATATCGTAAATCCTCTCTCATAGCAATAATCATGGATTGCAGAAAAACTCCAGTTTGGATCATCCGGGTATTTTACAGTAATGACCAGACCTGTCTGCCACTCCCGCTTTATCACATCATGAAATCCCAGCTCTTCCAGCCCTTGATGTAAAGCCTCGAAAACTCTGGTATGGCGCTTCCATTTTTTCTGCTCACCCTCCACAAAATATTCTTTCAACGCCTGCCGCATTGCATAAACAGTCTGTACCGGCGGAGTAAAGTGCATTTCTCCATGTTTTTCGAAATAATCATATTGCAGATACAGGTTGCAGTAATAGGAGCGTTTCGGATAATCTTTTGACTGTTCGATGATACTTCTTTTTCCGACAACAAAAGATACTCCTGTCATTGCCATAAGACCCTTTTGTGCAGATGCCATACAAAAATCAATATTATCTTCTTTGATATTGATCGGACGCATCGCATAGGTAGATGTTGTATCTACCACAAATACTGCATGATACTGATGCACCAGTGCCCCAATTTCACGCACCGGATTTAAAATACCTGTTCCCGTCTCATTGTGCGTCGTATAGACAAGGGCAATATCCTCGTTTTCTTTTAAGGTACGCTCAATTACCTCCAATGACGGGCGCGCATCAATCGGAAATTTCAGATCAATAAACGGCAGTCCGTAATATTCACAGATCTCGACTGCCCTCGAACTGTATGCACCGTTATTGACCACCAGTATTTTTTTCCCTTCTGGCAGCAGCGAATTTAAACATACATCCATGGAAATCGTCCCCGAACCACAGAATAATACAGACGTATATTCCTCTAAATCTCCATGTACGATTCTGACCAGATCTGTACGAATCTGTTTCATTATCTCAACAAATTCCTGCTCCCGCGGGCAAATATCCGGCACTACTTGTGCCTGTTTTACTGTGTCAGTGGTTGTGGCGGGACCCGGATTTAATAGTATATTTCTTTTCATATCATATGTGCTCCTTATCTGTTTCACTGTTGATTGATATTCTCTACTAAATTATAAATAATCTCCTGTTGCTTTTTATAAAACGGATAATCATGTGCTGCTCCGTTGAATATCGGTTTTAAATACTCTCCATACATACTTGTCAGAATTTTATCATATCCCTGCGGAACCGGTATTTGAAATGTTTCAAATGGCATATATATCCACTTTTTGTACCATTCTGGTTCAAATATATATTTATCACATTCTATATAGCTGGAATACTCTATGACCCCCCCCTCTCCCATATCATATAATTGACATATGGTGTCAAATAACCTCAACAACTGGTTTTTCACTGGTTTTTCACTATCAAATTTTACGTTACACAACATTTCTATTTCATTAATCAGAGATTTATCAGCACATTCCTCAATATTCTTTTTATTAATAGCCTCATATATGATTTCTAAAAGTTTCATTTGAATATCTTTTTCTTCTTCTCCTACAGGCATCCTATCCAATGGAAAAATATCAACACCTACAATATATGGACATCCATGATACCTTTTCAAATGTTCCGCTTCAAAACTGATTGCCCTGGAATTTATTACACGTGCAAAAACTTCTGTATATTTCTCCTCTGTATACACACTGAGAATACTACATTCCCTAGGGAGTTCCTTTTGCGCGACCTCAATAAATCTCATATAATCCTGTCTTTTCATCGCAATATCAATATCATCATCCCATGGTATAAATCCCTTATGACGAACTGCTCCTAACAGGGTTCCCCAGTCCGCATAATACACAAGACCATATCTGCGGCATATATCATCTATTATCTCCAACACTTCTATCTGAGCCGCCCACGCCCGTTTCATCATGCCTTCTATTTTAAACCCATCTCTTACCTCATCCTGAAAATAACTTTCCTGAAACTCAGCCAAATTTATGCCTCCTCATTATTCCCTTATTTCATCCAAAGCCTTCAGCAATTCTTCCGTCTGGTATTCCCATGTATGACGTTTCAATGTTTTCTGATATCCAGCCTCAGCAATCTGCTCTAGCTGCCCCTGACCTGATACCCTTTTTATTAATTCTGACAGTTTTTCAATCTCATCCAGCGAAAACATCACCAGTTCTTTTCCATTTACATAATTTTCTTCCAGATAAGTTGTTTTATCTGTCAGCAGCACTGTATGTGCCAGCATAATATTGGCAACACGTTCCGTAAATCCATCCTTATGCCAGGACATAATATTCAACGATACTTTCGATCGTGCATAGACTTCCAAACTTTCTTCCACCGTCACCCCGGAATGGCAGATCAGGTTCGGGTAATCCGCAAAAACGGAACTCTTCCAGAAATCCCCGAATACATCCAGTTTGATCCCATAATCTAAAATTGTTTTTAATATCTGATACCTGTAATAATCCATAACCAGATATATGACTCTTCGCATACGGTAAAAAACTTCCACCGGATCTTCGCCGGCATATCTATCCCGATATAACGCAAAAGCCTTCTCAAACGCAATCTCCGCCGATAAATCTTTGTTTTTCCGCATAATCAGTAAAAAACGGTTTGCAAGAAACTGATCCTGCCTCTGCATCTCCCTGATATGATGCATCTGCTGCCTGTAATCTCCCATCGAACCAACAAATGTAAGATCATATATTTTTTTGTGTTCTGTACTGTCATTTTCCATTCCGGGTATCGGAAAATGCACTGCTTTTTTCTTATAATATTTTTGTATAAACTTTACATAATTTCTGTCATGGGACAACACAAAAAAATCCGGATACTCATGTTCTAACTGCTGTTTCATCCAAATCGGATGATCCAGTATCAAATGCAGCTTGGGACCTTTTATTTTTTCATGTAAATAAGTCACTCCATCTGCCATTTTAACCTGAAACAGATATGTCTGTACGCCAAATACAGCTTTGAAATATCTTCCAATATAGCGCGTCAGGTTTTCTAAAGGTTCTTTTTGTTCATCAAAATATTCTACCCGGATTCCCTTTTGTTCCAGCGCACTGCCAAACTGTTCCGCAAAGATATTAAGCATATTATTGCAGATATCGCTTCCCTTATATATTAATACCGGACTGACTGCTTCCTCTAATATCTCAAAGTATCCCGTTCTCCCTATCATCTGTTCAAGCCATGCTATGATACTATTTTCACACCCATAGATTTTACTCTGTTCAAGAATAGATGCAACAGCCACTTCAAAATATCCTGTTTCCTGCAACACCTGACTATATCTGGAAACAATGTAACAATCTGTTTTCAGACTTTCCTCCGGTATTCCAACCGGTTCATCAAGTACAATTTCATCCTCTTGCTGTGTATATTCCATCTCTTCCATTGCAAAGCCATGTTTTTCTGCAATCCGAAGTAACAATTCATACTTTTTCTTGGCATTCAGTTTTGGATTAAAACCACCTGCCTCTCTGACCCATGTTTCCGGCACCAGGATCTTACCAGCACATAAGGTTTCATCTAAAAGCAATTCCAAAAAACTATCTTTTCTATCTGTATCTGTTAATCTTTTTAGCATTCCTACCCCATTAGCCCGATCAAATATCCATATACCGTCTGTTCACCTGCAATATTTGACTTCACATAATTTTCTCTTCGATTTAATTTATAAAAAACAGACGTATTTTTTATTTGTTTTTCATATTCCGGACGGAATTTTTTATTCATCAACCCTGTCAGCGCAAATACATCTCCCTGATAAAATCCACACCGTTCTAACTGTTCCTTGATATCCGCAAATGTTTCCACTGCAACAGCAATCATATCATCAATAAGATAATAATCTACCAGCGCCTCTTCTGTCTCCCAATAATACCACAAACTCTCCATTAAAAATTGCATTAGTTTTCCACCTTTGTTTGCAATCCAAAAATTACCTGACCACCGTCCTCTGGTAATATCGGCACTCCAGTTAGATTTTTCAAATCGAAGCGTATACAAATTACTTTCCAATAACTTCTCTGGTAATTTTGCAGTCAGATAATATGTCGCATCGATCCACATTCCACCATAACGATAGAGTAATTCTGCCCGTAAGATATCAGACAAGTGTGTCATACTGATCTTTCCATCATTATATTTCTGAATTATCGTATTGGTAAATGTCACATACTCCCTGCAGTTTTCAAATGTGATCAGACGCACTACAGCCTTTTCCTGCGGAATATTTTCTCGGATACTTTCCACACAAAGCCGGATGAGTTCCGGCATAGCCGCCTCTCCCTGCCACCAGCAGATCCATACCGGAATCTTTCCCTCAAACATATCTTTGGCTTCGACCTTCTCTGCCAGTGAATGAGTGCCATTGTCCTGCTGATATATCTGCACCACAGGCTGCACCTTTAAACTGATATAACGATACAGTAAATCCCGTTTTTTTTCAGCATTCAAAAAATCCTCCGGAGCGATTAACTTTATTTCTTCCTCCGTAATCTTTTCATTCTGCATCATCAGCCATACCCTGAAAAGACGTTCTGACAAAAATCCCATAACCCTTGTCTGGTATTCATCATACCCTGTGAGGTCAATTCTTTTTTCCACCTCAAAAAGAATATCAAACAACCATTCACAGTATTTATCAAAAATGTCTTTTCGTGTGATCCACATATTTCCTACAGAAACAAGTATTGTTCTCATACAGTAATCAAATGCCTGTACATACTCAGGATACTTTTCTGAAATAACCTGCCTGCACAGATGCAGATCTTTCGTGTAATGTCTTTTTCTGTAATGATCGTAGACATCCTCATCTTTCACACATGCACTGCTTGGAATAATCATCGAATAGTTTTGCATCTTCTTTTCAATATAGCTTTGATCCAACAACTTTTCATCTTTGATAAAGTATCTTCTATAGTGGCAAACACCAATGATATCGCATTTTACATTCTTCCACAGCCAGTACATCCCTGTCAGTTCACAATATCTGTTATTTTTAGCTGAGATGTTATCTCCTGTATCATCTCCCACGTAACCGAAATCTTCTTTGCCCGCTTTTCCAACCTGCATCGGAATATACAAAGGGTCCGGTATCTCTGCTATTTTCTTATGGGTCATTACATATAGCCTGATATCCATCCATCATTCCTCAAACATTACTAAAAAATAAATATCATTTTCCACTTTTATATCAGTTGCCCGGACAAATCTTTCCTGTTCCCCCCATACCGGAAGCCATTGATCCAGCAAAACATATTTCGATGTTTTTGCTGTCTGCGTCACAATTTTATCCAAAGGAACTTTTTTCTGGAGACTCTCAATTCCCAATACAACTGCAAGATTGTACCTTCCTGTATCCTGCTTCGTATAATATGATTCTGCTGTTTCGATCTGATCGTAAATCCTATCCCATACAGGAAATGTAAGCTCCGGGAAGAAATCTATCCCATATAGCTGTCTGTCTTCCGGAATCTCCCGGCTCATGACTTTCCTTGACACCGCACCTACCCGCTTTAAAAACATTCCTACATCCAAAATTTTTTCTGACTCCAATTGTTCTATTACTTCATAAAACATATAGATACTATTTTCATTTTTCAGAATCATTTCACTGCTTTTCCCCAATTAAATCCTGAACAATCTTTTCTACCGTTCTCGTCTCTCCTGCTTTTTCTCTCCATTGTTCAAAAATTTCTACCTGACTTTTGAATTTCGGATAACTATGGCTTGCTGTTCCCCGCACTGGTGTCATATAATCTCCATATATTCCTTTTAGTATTTTATCATACTCTTTGGGTACCGGCATCTGAAATCCATTAAAAGGCATATAAATGATGTCATCATACCATTCTTTCTTAAAATGTGCCCCAGTGCATTCCCCCACATACAACCAACGCAGTTCTGCCATTTCATCAGCTTCCTCTTCTGTACATATCTGAAGCACCGTATCAGATAAATGCCTTAATTGCCACTTTAAAACCTCATCATCTCCCTGCCAGTCCGGAAGCTTAATCTGTGCTGCCATCTCGATCGTTTTTATCCGCCGCAATATCTGTTCTGTTTCCTGTTTCTTTTCAATAGCAGCAATTGCATACCAAATTTCCATTAAAAGGTCTTCTCTGAATTTTTCCTGATCTTTGTTTCGATACATATAATCCAGTGCAAATATATCTATACCAATATAAAATGGACAGCCATGATATTTTTTTAAACGTTCCTGTTCCAGTATCAAATAGTTTTCATTATCCCAATTTGCTACATATGCTGCATTATTACACCAGAATTTTTCAGAATCTCCATCAAACACCCTGTAATGTTCCGGTAATTCCTGTGGTGCAACCCGAAGAAATTTCTCATAATCCTCTCTTTTCATTGCAATATCAAGATCATCATCCCACGGTATAAACCCTTTATGCCGTATCGTTCCCAACAGTGTCCCCCAGTCCGCATACCATGTAATATTATGTTTTTTACATACTTTATCAATTTCTTCTAAGGTTTCTATACTTGCCGCCCAGAACCGTTTCATTCGCTCGTCTACAAAAAAACCATCCATATATTCTGCATCAAAAAAATTTTTATCAAACTGCATTTTTTCTCCTTTATCGTGTTTCTATTAATGTATTTTAACATCTTAGCCTTCAGTTCCTATTTTACTGCTTCCTTGAGCATCCGTGCCATATAATCAATGCTCTCATCTGTCATTCCAGGATATACTCCAATCCAGAATGTACGCTCCATAATAGAATCCGTTACTGTCGTTGGAAACCCCGCAGCCACAGTAATAATTTCATCTCCCCGGTTTACCCTGCGCTCCCCAAGCAGCGGCGATGTCAATGCCATAAATGCCAATAAATTCGCAGAGGATCCTGAATTGACCAGTGAACAAAACTTTACTCCAATATATTCCGCCAGCTCTCTCTCAAACTGATCTGTATAATGACCGGAGGTGAGCCAGAACTCTAACGCACTGTCTACCAAATTACACATTTCATCCTGATCATATACGCGCGAGGCATAGGAAATCCTGTCACCCTCTTTAAATTCTTTTTTATTATTATGAAACGCTTCATAATATCCTTCTACCATGGATAAAATTTCTTTGCGCGCTTCTTCTGTTTTATGTTCAAACATCCTATATCCTCCGTATTCTCAAACTTTCCATGGCGCATTTCCGCTATTCCACAGCTTTTCCAGATACTCTCTGTCATGTATATTATCCATTGGAGACCAAAATCCCATATGCTTATATGCTGCCATCTGACCATCTGCAGCCAGATGTTCAAACGGTGCTGCCTCAAGCATTGTATTTCCATTTCCCAAATAAGAAAACACCGAAGACTCCATTACCATAAATCCAATATTTCCCCATGCCTGGTCGGTTCTTGCCTTTTCTTTAAACCCTAAAACTTCCTGTCCCGTTTCATCCAGCCTGAGGGCACCAAAACGTCCCTCCGGCTGTGTCGTTGAAATCGTGACAGTCTTTCCTTGTTGTTTATGAAATGCCAACAGCTTATTAATGTCTACATCTGAAACACCATCTCCATATGTCAGAAAGAATGGTTCATCTCCAACATAATTACGGATCTTTAATATTCGACCTGCTGTCAATGTTTCAAGTCCTGTATCTACCATCGTAGCCTTCCACGGTTCACTGTTTCCTCTTAACACCTGAACCTTCTGATCCTTCAAAAAAATCTCAAGCTGACTATTATTCTGATAATAATTAACAAAATACTCTTTTATCATATGCCCTTTGTAACCACAACATATAATAAATTCATAAAATCCATATGCAGCATACTGTCTCATAATATGCCACAAAATCGGCTTTCCTCCAATTTCTACCATTGGTTTCGGACGTAGTCTAGACTCTTCACTAATCCTTGTTCCTTTACCACCTGCTAAAATGACAACCTTCATATGCACTCTACTCTTTCGTCATAAATTCTTTGATCTGTTTCTCCATGCAAATTCTGACATCCCCATTCTGCTCATAAACCTTGGTCCATTCAATCGTTTTTTCAACGGCTTTTCTGATATTCCAGTGCGGTTTCCAGCCTAATTTATTTTTTATTACAGAACAATCTAATTTTAGGAAAGACGCTTCATGAGTATAGCACTACAAGTTTCATTTCTCCCTGTTGGATGCGCTACAGTAAATGTTGCCAGGGCTCCTCCCTGTCTGTAGTATATCAAAAATTTATTTACATCAATATCTGATAAACAGTCCCCATAAGAAACAAATACCGGCTCTCCATCTGTATATTCACCAGCCTGTAACAGACGCTCCAATACAGATGCATCACGTCCTGTATCAATAACAGAAACTTTCCAGTCTTCTGTCTGCTTTCTGTGTACCTGTACTTCATTTGACTGTAAATCCACCGTAATATCTGACTGATAAATATAAAAATTAATAAAATAATCTTTGATCACTTCTCCTTTATATCCGGTACAGATTATAAAATCATTGCATCCATAGTAATAGTACTGTTTCATAATATGCCAAAGCATCGGCTGCCCGCCAATCTCCGCCATAGTCTTCGGGAGTTTTTCATCCTCTTCTATCAGCGTGCTTGAGAGTCCGCCCGCCAAAATAATTGTTTTCATATTTCCCTTAGTCTCCATGTCCTTTACAACATCAATTATTAATTTTCCAAGCCTGCATCATTATTTCAGCCTGTTCTTCTGGCGTTTTTTCACCATCATTCAGTAATATCAGATCTGGATTCTTTGGCGTTTCTATCCCAACCTGAAATCCTGCCAGTTCTGTTTCCTCACCACTCTGATATCTGCTATATAACCCCTTCTGATCACGTTTATGTAACGTTTCATCTGACACCTTTACATAAATTTCATGGTAATTTGTTATATTTTCACGATTCCATTGTCTGACACTGTCAAACATAGAAATTGTACAGCAGACTACATGTATTCCCTGTTTCTGTAATAAATTACATAGTTTTGAATAACGCATTGCACATTTGCGGCGATCTGCATCTGAATAACCTAAATCATTTCCAAAAACCTCCCGAAGCGTATCACCATCTAAAAATACCGTATTCGAATATATTTCTTTCAATTTGCTATAAAAAATTTTCCCTATGGTTGTTTTTCCTGCACCAGATAATCCTGTAATCCAATATACGTTTCCCATCTTAACCTCTTTACTTTAACTCACTTTCCACAACTTGTTAGAACGTACTGTCCATGATCTTGAGCGATACGGTACTTGAATTTCTTTATATTCCTTTAATCTCTCTGCGATCTTATCCAAAATTCTCTTGAACCCTTCTTCCCCTGCTTGAACCTGAATATCATTGACGGATCTCCAAATATTCATATATCGTTCTATCGTCATTGTCTCATTATGATTTCCCTCAATAAAAAGCATATGGTCAAACAATCCTGTTCCCATCATTTTCTCAGCCATCTCTTCCGATGTCAATTTATTTCCAGATGATACTCTTTTTTGTGTTTTTATCTCATCATATACAATTTGCTCTATCTCCATATGAAGTGGACTGCTTTCAATATTTCTAGGATTCCAGATTGCAGTGAAAAATCCACCTGGCTTTAATATTCTATAAAATTCCTTCATTGCTTTTGGTGCATCAGTCCAATGAAATGATGATCCCATTAATACCCAATCCACTGATGAATCTTCTAATCCTGTATCTTCCGCACTTCCATCTCTCCATGTTATTACCTTAGAATTTTCAAACAGTTTAATTCCTTCTTCACGCATTGCAGCATTAGGCTCCACAGCATATCCATGAACCGTACATTTAAGACTGGCTAAATTTTCTGTAAGTTTTCCTGTTCCTGCCCCAACATCAGCAATTGTTAATTCTTTCGTTCCATTTTGCTGCATAATATGCGCCTGTATGCAATTCAGAACATCTAGCGAATATCCCGGACGATCCACATAAAATTTTGCTAAATCAGAAAAATCTCCAAATTTCATTTTTTCTTACCTCTTCTTTCCCAGTATCTGACGGCACTTTCTCCCACTCTGCCACCGTAAACAAATATGCATTGAGCACATTCGCTTTTCTTAACCTGTTATAGAATTTTCAAAGTTTCTATTTTTTCCCTAATTGTAACATCTATCTCATTTACCTGCTTTAGATTTTATATAATCATAATATTCTGTACTTTCCTGATAGTTGTCCATATATGTCTTATAAAGATTTTTTACAGACTTATTTACATCATAATGATCCTGTGGCAGTCCATTCTCATCCAGCACCTGTTGTACAAGATTACAAAATTTAAAATCTTCAGATAACAGTTCCTCCCATGTTTTTTCACTGAAACTGTCAAAATCCGGTGTCAGACATTCATATCCATATGCACGTTTAAACTTTGCATATATCATATTTAACCGAGCCTCATCCCACAGTGTAAATATTTCAGAAAAATCTTTTTTGCCAACAGATGACATATCATTTCCTGTAATATATTTTACTCCATCTTTTGTGTATGTAGGAAAATATATTGTTATTCCATTCAATGTCGTTGAAAGAAGAATATCGAGATACGAAATATTGAGCCATTCACATAATGCTTTTAAAGTATTTTCAGAATCTGTTTTCAAATCTTCAAACCGTATTACCTTAACATTACTAACCTCTGATTTTTTCTGTAATGTCAGTCCCATTTCACATTTTAAAATACCGGTAAATAACTCACCCTCTTTCAAAAATGTATTCCGCTTCTGTACCAGCACCATCCTTTTTATCCACGAATAACACTGCTGTACAGGTTCCCTGATAATAACAAGATTTTCAATCCGCTCAAACTCTTCTGTCCCAAAAAAATCTGCTGTTTTACTTAAATCAAACTCCGGCATATGCATATGGTAAAACAACCATAAGTTCTGAGATGTTGCCTTTTTGTTCAAACAATTATTATATGCCGTTACATATAATTTTACCATATGTGAATAAGACGTTAAACGAATTTCCTGACTTTCAGAAAATTCATCCTTAAGATACTGATAAAACTGATTTGGATCCACAAGAACATCTAAAATAAATTTACCATTTTCATCTACACAATATTCCTTAAAATGGTGTTCTCTGACACAGAATAAGTATTCATATTTTGAGTGCATATAGCCAAACATCTGTGCCATCATCTCATATAAAAGTTCCTGTCCTTCTAAATATTACAGCCGCTCTTTGTAAACACTCCAAAATGTCTGTCCACTGTATGGCAATGACAAAATTTCCGGATGTCCATCCAGCAACTGTTCCATATAATAACTTCCGGAACTTGACATATGATTCAGGATCAATAGATTCTTTATATACTCCACCTTTATACAGTCATCTGACAACTCATATTTTTTTTGTTTTTCTTCATCCAAATCAAGCAAAAAAACATACATCAGAATTCTTAATTCAGAATTGCTATCATAAACATTGTATTCTTTTAAACGCTGCAACATATGATGATATGGCAAACGATTCCATGTTCCTATCTTTTTAGTAACATCTATGCAGGGTATATACACTGCCTTAGGATATTTCGCACACGCACTCTCCAACGATAATACATCCCGTCCGCAGTATTTCGAATCCTGTTTTTGCACATCATCATCACAAAAGCAAACTGCCTCTACCCCCAGTTTCTCAAAAATATCATATGCTACTTTTCCCTCTGCCTGAACTTTCCTTTCTGTGTAATAGATCAGATTTACCTCTGTATTCTGAAATATAATCTGATTCTGGTACTCTATTTCTGAACCTATCTTTTCTTTTTCTGGCAGTGCCTGATATTCCCGTGCTATGGTTGGCGCACATCCTTCTTTATAACGGATGATATAATCCCAGCCATTATCCGTACAGGTCTGTATAACCTTCTGGCTGACATACAATCCATCTGCTATTATTATGATCGGAAGTCTCGGAAAACTCTTTTTTATCTTTTTTGCCAATCTGATAAATGCCTTGCTTTCACAATCCTGTTTTATTTTTTCTTCACTCTGATTGATATACTCCTCCGAATTTTCAATTGGCTCTGATGCTATGCTGCATACAAGGTCATTTCCAAGATATAGCTTTGCCTCAAGCACGCTTCTATGATACTTTATAAATTCATCTGCTTCCCCACGGTAATGGCAGCGGATCAGATAATAATCATTCTTTTTCTGGTATCCTTCATCCAGTTCTGTAGCATCAATAATAACCTGCCACTTTTTCAACACCCTGGCATCATTAAATGATTTTCTGCGGATCATGGAATAGGCAATATCTTTCTGTATTTTTTCCAACTCCAACGGATCCGGCCTCTCCAAAAATTCATTTTCCGTAACACCATGGGGAAGATACTCTTTCCTGTTCTCCGCTCATTTTTCTTCCTTTGCGATAAAGTTTTTCTTTTATTGTACCTTATCGCAAAGAAATTTGCTTTAATTTTAGTATAATTTGTGCGAATTATTTTTACCTTTCAAAGCTGATCAGAATCCAGAAACCGGATCCGTCCCATTGCAGAATCTTAATAGAAGTCCGCCTGCGGTTGCAGAACGCAAACATGCAGCGCGAATAGGGATCAAGTTTGAATTTCAGCTTGATAATTGCAGCCAGTCCGTGATAGCTTTTTCTCAGATCGGTAGCTCCACAGGCAAGGTAAACGGTTGTGCCACCTGCCAGATCAAGCATGATCTTTCAGTCCCTGGATTAGAACATGAAAAAGTTCCGGCGGGCATTCAGGCATCACTTCAATCCGAATAGCGTTTGTGATAAAAATGCGGACTGGAGACGGGCTGATATTCAAAGTCTCATTCTTTAAAATTTCTTTTTCCGTTAGTATTTTTGCAAAAATCATATCTGTATCCGATTGTTCGTCCAATGTTTTCAGCTTGCGCATCCAATAATTCATTGAAGAGACTGGAACGTGATGTTCCTGACACCATGTTTTGCAAGTCTGCCCACTGAATTGAAATTCATGGATTCTTTCAGACCACAGTGTGATTTTTTCATCTGTTTTCATAATGATACAGTTTCCTTCCTTTGTTATGAAAAGAGTGTATCAGAAAAATATAGTTGCGGACAGATACGAATGATTACGTACTTACATCCTTTTTTCCGAATTTTATTTTTATCTGGCTGCAAATATTGAAGGAATCGATAAAGAAAAGGCATTTGATGTGGCAAATGATGCGTTTCCAACCATTTACCGGATCGACCGGATCCAGGAACTTCAGGTGCTTGATGAACACTTTAATATTCCGTATAAAGACCGGTTCGAGGAAGGGGAGTATCGCAAACGAATACAGTTCATGTATGGCGGAAAATTACAGCGTACGGAGTTCTGGTATAAGGGAACCAGTGTGGAAGCAATATTAGATCGTCTGCCGACGGCAAAGATTCTGAAAGAGGAAGACGGAAAGTTTTTAATTTCAGCTGAAACATTTGGCAAAGGAATTGATATGTGGCTGCGAAGTCAGGGAGATTATGTTGAAGTTGTAAAAAATTAAAAAAGTTTTTGAGATGGACAGATGGTGTCTAGGGTGTGCGTTATAATAAAAGAAAAATCATTCACCGGATAAACGCAGAAATTCGTCCATAAACTGTTGTACTAAAGCACGAGAGGAAGGATTGATCGAACGATATTTTTTTAAAAAGGAAAGCTCATCTTCATTGAGGGCTGTTTCGGACACTTCCTCTACTTTATGGGCATACGAAGAATAGCCAATCAGATAATCAACAGATACGTCAAAAATATCTGCCATGGCTTCTAACATGTCGATATTTGGTTCATTGGTATTATTTTCGTACTTACAGATGGTCTGCTGGCTGACGTTCAATTTATCAGCAAGAGCCTGCTGGCTTAACCCCATCTCACGTCTTAAATCTTTTAATCGATTCATGATTTAAAATCTCCTGAATAATACTTTTATTTTATCAGTTGTGTGGAAATATATACAACGCGGGAAAAGGGTTGAAAATGACACTTTAGTGGGGTAAAATGGTTATAGAAAAATTATAAGAGGCATTTTGGATGAAACATAAAAAGAAAAACTCAAGAAGAATGAGAAAAAAACAGCAAATGCTGTTACAAAAAAACAAAAATATTCAATGTGAGGTGAAAGAAATTAATACAGAATGGTTGTCTATGTCACACATTGTAGTTTTTAATCCTATTTTAAAGGATACAATGGAGGTAAAAACAGAGTATTTAAATAGATTAAAAAGATATATAAAAATTAGTGGGCGGGATAGACGAAAATATGAAAGTTCTGCTTTAAAGGCATATGAGAGAATTATATTGGCAAATGAAAATGTTGGGGAGAAACATGATATAGAGTTTTACCATCACTATATTTTACTTGATATGCTACATATACTTGGTTATGAAATAAAAGATATTCCAATAGAAAAAATTGGATCAATAAGAAAAGAATATTGTATGGAATTTTCTCGACTAGAAGAAAAAACGGAATTTGAAAAAATCATAAATGCAGTAAAGGAAAATGAAAGAAAATTAATTGCGTTAAGTCAAGATTCTTCTTTTAGTCAGGAAAAAAATTATATTGAGCTGATACGAAGAAATAAGGCATTTAAAAATAAAAAACCATATAAAGTTATGGTTACAGCAACAATGAGTGCGGGTAAGTCTACATTTATTAATGCTTTGGCAGGTAAGTATGTTTGCTTGTCCCAGAATATGGCATGTACAAGCAAGATACATCATATTATTAATAAATCTTTTGAAGATGGTTTTGCATATGAATATGACCATGATTTAGTTTTAACTGCAGGGAAGGAGGAATTGCTGAAGGATAATGAATTAAATCATACAGATAAAATAATTGAAGCAGTACATTTTGATGGATTCTTGAATAATCAGAGAATCATCGTGAATGATTCACCAGGAGTTAATTATAGTGGAAATGAAGATCATAAAAAAATAACAGATAAATTGATTAGTAAAAAAGAGTATGATCTGCTTGTTTATATTATGAATGCAACACAATTGGCAACAGATGATGAAGCAAGTCATTTGGAATTTGTGAAAAGTGTTATAGGTAAAAAGCCAATTGTGTTTGTACTCAATAAGATAGATGAATTTAATATAGAAGAGGAGGATATCAATCAGACAATAAAGGGCTTAACAGAATATCTGAAAAGAAAAGGTTTTAAAAATCCGATAATTTGTCCGATGTCTGCAAAGGCAGGATATTTATCGAAACAAACAAAGAAAAGTGTGTTATCAAAAGTGGAGAGACGGGAACTGTATAATTATGTTGATAAGTTTGAGGATATGAAGTTAACTGATTATTATGGGAAAAATTATAAGAAAATCCAAGTAGATGACACAGAAAAAGAGGAAGAACAATTATTAAAAACATGCGGGTTAGCGTATGTTGAAAAAATAATTGTTAAGTTAGCGACAGGAGGAAAATGAAATGGCACAGATATATGTTAAATACAATCCATATAAGATGGAGACACAGATTAAAGCGAATGGGAAAGATATTTTAAGCGATAGCAGCTTATATAAAGTTGTAAAAGGAAAGAGATTACAGGAGTGGGTTGGAAAGTTTCCACAGATGCTGGTGGATGAATTGAATACTGTTGATTTTGATATCGAGTTTTATGGAATGCCATTAGACTGGGATGATTTTGAAGATTCTTTTACACATGCAAAAGACGAACATGTGATTAAACATTTGGAACTCAAGTTTATTGAGGGAAAAAGTGATGAGGATATTAATGACAAGATTGTTCAGGTGTTTACAGATCTTCAGGAAGGACCGGTAGATGATTTTAGAGATCCGAAATTGATTAGGGCATTTGAGAGTATTAATGACTCTGTATTTCCAATCAATGTAATTGCAACAATGAGTTCTGGTAAATCTACATTGATTAATGCTTTGTTAGGCAAAAAGTTGATGCCATCTAAGAATGAGGCATGTACCGCTACAATTACAGAGATTCTTGACAATGACAGTGAGCAATTTGCGGCAGTTGTTTATGATGAAGATAATGTGGAATTACAGCAAATTCCTAATTTGACCTATGAAATCATGAATGAACTAAATGACGATGAGAATGTACATAAAATTGCGGCGCAAGGAAATATTCCATTCCTTGATGCAAAAAGTACGGCACTGATGTTGGTAGACACTCCAGGTCCCAATAATTCTCAGAATCAGGCCCATAAAAATACAACTTATCGTGCGATTAACAATGAATCAAATAGCTTAATTCTTTATGTTCTCAATGGAACACAGTTGAGTACAAATGATGATGCATCGTTGCTTTCTTATGTAGCAGATCAGATTAAGAAGGGAGGAAAACAGGTTAGAGACAGATTCCTTTTTGTTGTTAATAAGATGGATGGGTTTAATCCAGAGGAGGAGAATATTGATAAAGCTATTAAGGCAGCAAAAAAATATCTGGCTTCTTATGGCATTGAAGATCCACAGATCTTTCCATGTTCAGCATATACTGCATTGAATATTAAAACATATTTTGAAGAAATTGATATTGACAATTTGACTAGAAGTGAGGAAAAAAATCTTCCGTCTGCTGCCAGAGATACGTTGCCTATGATTGATAAATTCAATGATTATGAAAGTATGCATTTAGAACAATATTCTACATTGTCTCCAAGTGCACAAAGAGAACTTGAATTTGAGTTGAGTGAAGCAGAAAAAAATGGAGATACAAAGAAAAAAGCGTTAATTCATTGTGGAATTTATTCGATTGAAGAGGCAATTAAGGCATATGTGAAAAAATATGCGAAAACCAAGAAAGTAAAAGATTTAGTCGAATCATTTCAGGAAGTACTAGAGAGCACGCAGGTATTAGCAAAGGCAAAGACTCAGGTTGCAACCAGTGAAGAAGCTGCAAAGGCATGTGCTGAACGGGCTGCAGCAGTAAGAGAAAAGATTGCTGACGGTCAGGAGGCACAGGTATTTAAACAAAAAATTGATGATTTGAATCCGTTAGAAGTAATTGAAGATAAGGCGGAGGCACTGAAGGCAGAAGTCACCAGAAAAACTGGACGAGTTTTTGAACACTGTGGCGATATTATTACAAATAAAGGTGAGGCAAAAGCACTTGTCTCGCAGTTTTCTATGATGAGTTCTGACAGTATAGCAGAACTTACGGCAGAATTAGAAAATGTAATCAATAAAGAAGTTATGGAAACTGGTGAGAAAATACTTAATGATTATCAGGAAAAACTCACTAATATAGATGAAGATGCAACAGATAAACAATTAGACTTTGGAACGGCGGATCTGATAAAAGGTGCATTAAATACAATGCGGGAAAATGCGGCAAAGTGGTGCTCGGATGAATTCGCTGCAGAGACAATAGATGATGTAGGTGAGGTGTCGTATGAGGAAAAAGTTTATTATGAAAAGGTAGGACAGGAAGAAGAAGAAATTGCCGATGGAACAGAAAAAGTCAAGGTTGGTACAGAGCGAGTGAAAACTGGTTCACATAGAGAAAAAGTAGGTACAAGAAAAGTAAAAAATCCAAGTAGAAGTGGTTTCTTTGGTTTCTTTAAGTTTTGGGAAGACAAATATATTGATGAAGATGTATACGAACAGGTAGATGATTATGAAGATAAAGATGTATACGAGACAAAAATTAAATATAAAAAAGTAATGCGTGATATTTTTGAAGAACGTAGGGAACAAATAGAAAAATTTTCTGTTGAAACAAGTATTATACAGGCTGGTTTAGTCAGTAAATTGAGAAGAAGTCTTGATGATGGAATAGGAGATGCGTTAAGTTATGCTGAAAATCAGATTGAAACAATGAAGAATCAGTTCATGAAAATGTTTGATGAACTTGATGGAATGATTCAGCAGAAATATGCAGAACTTGAGCAATGTGCAAATGATGAAGCAACAAAGAGAGAGGAATTAGAAAAGAATAAAAAGTTGTTGGATTGGATGGAAGCATGTAAAAAAGAAATTGAGGAAATTCTCGACATTTAGTAAATATGGGAGGCAGAAAGAATGCACACAGAAGTACAAAACTGTATCAATAAAAAAGATATAAAAGGACTTAGATATATTTTTATTGACTGTCTTGATGTTGATCCGACGTTTGAAAAGTATAAAGAAGATTATATTGTATGTAAGAATCAGATGGGATTTTTTGAACCATACAAAGAATTAAGTATGCTTACTTTGGACACAACAAAGTGGAATATGCAGTATTGGGAACGGCTAAAGTTGGATCTTGAGAAAAACTTTTCGGCGAAAAGATTTGAACATATGATTAATGTTGCAAAGGTTGTATACGCAGAAAAAATAAGAAGATTACAGAGAGAGAGAAGCGTGATGCAATCCAAAACGGAGAGTAATACTCCAATGTTAAAAAAGCAGGAACAAGAGATTGCAAGTTCAACAGCACATTCAGATGTGAAAAAACTATCTGGAAAAGAGCAACAGGAAAAAATGCTCGAAGAGCGTAGACGCCAGATCGAAGAAAATAATAAGCAGATTGCCAAAAAGGAACAAGAACAGAAAAAAAGGCTGGAGGAACAGAAAAAGAAATACAGTGCCACAAATACTGAAACTAATAGAAGCGTAAAAACAAGTGTTACAAGCAAAGAAAAGCCAAAAAAAGACTTGGGGATTGTACTGATCATGTTAGCGGTTGCAATAATTGTATTCATAATGGTAATACGATAAAAGTGCAATCCCCTGTAGAAGAAAGAAAATTGGAGAAAAGTGCTGGATATATGTTAATTGGTACTAAGAAACCACAGCAATGCTTATTATCAAATGAAAAGAACTGGTTAAAATGGATATTTTATCATAATAAAAAGCGTTACGAGTGGCTGTATGAAATAGAAAAAAGTGCACAGCAACGACAGATAATTGATTCAGGAGCCGGTGTATGGAAAACAATGGATGACAATGAGAACTATAAGATTATGATTAAAATGAAAAAAGAACACGAGCGTTCAGTTTGCACAGGTGATATAAAAATTTTTGATAAGCAAGAGAAATGTTGGATTTACTACACAAAATTCAAAGAAAAAAAGAACATGGGTGTCTAGTTTGTACAGGGAATAAAAAACTTATGACAAGCAGGAAAAATGTTGGATTTAATATGCAATTTATGACAAGTAAGAAAAACACAGGATTTATTACACGAAGAGGAGAAAAATAAATCATGAGATTTGAAAGCATGGATGAAAAAAATGAAGTAAAAGAGCGTCTCAAATATGTTATGAAGCAAGAGGTAAAACCAGTTGTAGATCAACATTCTTATGCAGAGCCAGTCCCAGAAAAAATTAATTTGGAAACGCTTCAAAAGAATATGGGAAATTGTCTGGAAATTATCGATGAGGAAGTAATGAAAGGATATGTAACAAAAATTGATCAGCTTCCAATTATTATTCCAGATGAAGAAGTATATTCGAGTCTGAAAGACATTCATTTTTTCAGAATATCAGAGTTGGTTTATCAGGAAGATGAATTTTCAGTCGATAAATTAGCAATGGTATTCCATGCTTTGTCAAATAAACCGTGTACGTTAGTACTGATGTTAAAGAGTGATGGGGAGAAAACAGATTTTTATTTAGGGGCACGACCAAATTCTGATTATTCTGCGGGAACCTTATTTCAAATGTTGAAGCAGAGTTTGTTAGGTTTCTTTCCAGGAAGTCAGATTGCAGAATACTACGATGAAGATATGAAGAAAGATTTAGATATCTTGAACGTTGGTTGTATTTCTAGCGTGACAAGTGTGGCAGATTATAAACAGCAGCAGGATATGATGACAAACAAGGATTTTATCCAGGGGTTGGAAAAGTTTGTCTATGCAATGCATGGGAAAGCATATACAGCAGTGTTGATTGCGGATAATTTGTCACATGAACAGTTGATGTATAAGAAACGCGAATACGAACAGATATATACACAAATTTCACCGTTTTCGAATATGCAGATGAATTTTATGGTTTCTGATGGGACAAGTGAATCAACAGGGAGCAGTGATGGAAAAACATCGAATGTAGCATATACCAAGACAAAAGGCATGACTGAAAATGAGACAGATACAATTACACATACAACGGGAATAAATGAAACATTTGGTGTAACTGCTACATCTTCGGTAACTGATACGGAATCAGATACGCATACGGATACAGAGTCTGAATCAGAAGGAAATACACATACTGATGGGAAGTCAAAGGGAGTAACAACTACGGTTGGGGTGAATGTCAATGCTGGGAAGTTTGTAGGACTTTCTAAAAACGCAGGAATTCATTTGGGACCTATTAATATTGGTGGTGGAGTAAATAGCGGGTTATCAGGTGGAATAGGTGGTTTTGCATCGCGAGGAGTTACACATACAGATACAGTTTCAGATTCTGTAACAAAAACATTGATGCATGGATTTAGTGATGCACATGGGATTAGCCATAGTCTTGGACAAAGTCAAAGTGACAGTAAAACTTATGGAACAAATCAAAGTGATGGAACATCAAAAAGTATTGGAAACGCTACGAATGAGAGCGATGGATATACAGTCGGGGAGGCTTTCAACCTAGTCAATACAAAAACAATGACAGACACGTTTGGCAGATCCAAAGGAGTTACTTTGAATGCTCAAAATATGACGTTGAATCTTGTGATGGAGAGAATAAAAAAGCATTTAGAGAGAATTGAGGAATGTGAGAGCTTTGGAATGTGGAATTTTGCAGCATATTTTTTGGGAGAGACAGCGGCAGAAGCAGAGACGGCTGCAAATACATATAAAGCGGTGATTGCAGGAACCGATAGTGGAATTGAAAGGAATGCAATTAATACATGGAGTGATCAGGAAAAAGTAAAAGCAATTCTTCCGTATATAAAGAATTTTATACATCCGTATTTTATTTATAATGGATTTAGTTATGAGGGAGACCGTTATGTTATTGTAAATCCATCTGCATTAGTAAGTACAAATGAGTTGGCAATTCATATGGGATTACCAAGACATTCTGTAAGAGGACTTCCGGTTGTGGAACACGCGGCGTTTGGACAAGAAGTAATATCCAGAAAAAAAACAGATGAAGAAAAAATAGATCTTGGATTTGTTTATGATATGGGGCAAAAAACGGAAACAGGAGTAAAATTAGATGTAAATAGTTTGTCAATGCATACGTTTGTTACTGGTTCAACAGGTTCAGGAAAGTCAAATGCCGTATATCATTTGTTAAGTGAGATAAAGAAAAAATCAATTCCTTTTTTAGTAGTAGAACCGGCAAAAGGGGAATATAAAAATGTATTTACAGATGTAAAATGCTATGGAACCAATCCTATTATGGGAGAAATATTGCAAATTAATCCATTCTCGTTCCCGGAAGGTGTACATGTGTTAGAGCACATAGACAGGGTTGTTGAAATATTTAATGTATGTTGGCCAATGTATGCTGCAATGCCAGCGGTATTAAAAGCATCCATTGAAAATGCATATAAGTCTGCGGGATGGGATTTGGAAATTTCTGTAAATGAAAAGGTAGATTTACTGTTCCCGACATTTGATGATGTATTAAGAGAGTTAAATAGTTTAATGAATGAGTCGGAGTATTCGGCTGATACAAAAAATGATTATATTGGTTCATTATCAACGCGCCTAAAATCACTTACAAATGGTATCAATGGTCTTATTTTTGTCAGCGATGAGATAGATTTGCAGAAACTTTTTGATGAAAATACAATTATTGACATAAGCAGAGTTGGTAATGTTGAGACAAAATCTCTTATTATGGGGTTGGTGGTTTTGAAATTGCAGGAGTATCGAATGGCAAATGCTAAAATGATGAATTCGCCGTTGAAACATATAACAGTGCTTGAAGAGGCTCATAATTTATTGAAAAAAACGTCAACTGAGCAGAGTAGTGAAAATGCGAATATGGTAGGAAAATCTGTAGAAATGCTGACAAATGCGATTGCAGAGATGAGAACTTATGGTGAAGGATTTATGATCGTTGATCAGGCACCAAATATGCTTGATACAGCAGTTATTAGAAATACCAATACGAAGATTGTGTTAAAATTGCCAGAAAGTAATGACCGTGAGATTACTGGTGGTGCAATAGCGTTGAAAGAAAAACAATTTGATGAACTCGCAAAATTGCCAACTGGTGTTGCTGCGGTTTATCAAAATAATTGGCAGGAGGCAGTATTATGTTCATTGCCCAAATTTGAAGCACTTGGAGCTGTATTTACAGAAAATAGAGAACCAGTTTCTTCTGTTAAGAGAAGAAAAAATGAAAATGACGTTCTATTACATCTCCTCATAAAAAAGGAGCTTACAGATACAGAAGAACAAGATGTTAGACGTAGAATCATGAGATCGAATGTGGCTTCAAAAGTAAAAAAAGATTTATTGTTAAATCTCAAAAACAAGAATCTGACATATGAGTGGGCTGTTGCTGATTTTATCAAGAAAAATTATGATCTTTCGGATGTATTTCGAGGAACAGGACATGGTAATTGGAAAACATGGAAAGACCTATGTGCTATTATAAGCGTTAATCTAAGTGATGAGTTTATTGGATATTCAGAGCTGGAAATGTTGAAAATTATATATTGTATATGTAGAATACAGCATGAGTTGCATCCAGAATATCAATTGATAGAGAAGTTTAGGGTTAACTATTTGAAAGAGAAGGTGAAGTGATGGTATTTAAGGAGGTTGCAAAAGGAACCGCAGAGAAGGTTGGAACTATGGCTGTTGCAAAGGGCGTCGAGTGGACTGCAGCACGGATAGAACATGGATTTGGTAAAATTGGGAAAAAATTAGATAATAAAGTTGATCAATTATTTAGAGATTCTGAACGACCTAAGGAGAATGAATTGCCAGAATCAAACATGGAGACAGAGATTACTGATAAAGAAGAAATTTCTGATAGTGAACGACCAAAAGATAGTAATGGACCAGAGTGGGACGAAAAAGAGATTGACGGAAAAAACTTGGAAGTTGATGAGGGAGCGGAAGAAAAGGACTTGCCAGAACAGTCTGAAAAAGATGAAGTACAAGAGAAAAAGGGTGGAAGCTATCGAGATGTAAAGAAAACCAGCGATGGTGAAATACATGAAGTACATCATATGCCGGCGGATAGCGCATCAAATCTCGAACGTGATGATGGCCCTGCAATCAAAATGGAAAAGGAGGACCATCGTCAGACTGCTAGTTGTGGTAGTTCAAAGGAAGCGAGAGAGTATCGTGAACAACAAAAAGAATTGATAGAGCAAGGTAAGTTCAAAGAGGCTTTGCAGATGGATATTGATGATATTCATGATAAATTTGGAGATAAATATGATGATGCTATAAATGAGATGTTGGATTATGTAAATGAATTAGAGCAGGAGGGAAAAATATAATGGAAAGATGGGAACTTGAGCCATTAAAATCTATAGGAAATATTAAATTTGGAATGGATAGGGATGAAGTGCATAAATTGTTTGATGATGACTGTACAGAATTTAAAAAATCGAAGTTCAGTAAAAATACATCAGATGACTACAAAAGATTTCATATTTTTTACACATCAGATAATAAGGTGGATGCTGTCGAATTTTTTGAAGGTATTGAAATTGTGCTTGATGGGAAAGTAATATTTCCAATTAATACAGATGAAATAGAGAGTTTTATACCTGGTATAGAAAGGGAAGGAGAAAGTTTTACTCATGAAAAAAAATCAATTGGTTTAGAAACAAATTCTGGCAAAGCAGAGAGCATACTTGTTGCTTCGGAAGGTTATTTTGGGTAAATTATTATAAAATATTAATCAAAGAAAAAAGTTTGAAATCAAGGAGTATATTGTCTATTTTATTGCTGGGTTATCTATGGCAGTTGAAGATGAGGAACATTGGAAGCAATGAAGCTACTGAAAAATAACAATACAGGAAGGACAGAAGACAAATGGAAACAGGTAATGTATTAGTTATTGGCAACTCAGGTGTTGGAAAATCGACATTAATTAACGCTGTTTTAGGAATTGAAAAAGCAAAAACAGGTTATGGAATTAGCGGAACCACAAATGAGTTAGAAATATATGAAAGTGATTCTGTTCCATTCAGGGTTATAGACACAATTGGATTCGAACCAACTTTCTTTAAGGAACAAAAAGCAATTAATGCTGTAAAAAAATGGTCTAAAGGCAGTGCAAAAGAAGGGCAGGAGGAAAAGCAGATAAATGTTATCTGGTTTTGCGTGGATGGTACTTCTCGAAAGCTTTTCCCGAAAGCAATCCAAAGTCTTTCGCGTGCCACATCAATTTGGAAAAGTGTGCCTGTGATTGTTGTGATCACAAAATCGTATTCAGTTCCTGAACGTAAAGAAAATATTGAGATGGTACAAGCCGCTTTTGCTGCACAAAAGAGATATGCAAAAAATTTAAAAAAAATTATTCCGGTTGTTGCTTCTACATTTGAGTTGAATGATACTGCTTTTGCTGGACCGGAAGGAATCATGGAGTTGATCGATGCAACGAATGACCTTATGCCGGAAGGCTTACAGGCTGGAACAGAGGATATTGCTAATTTTAAATTAAGCAGGAAAAGATATCTTTGTCAGGGAATTATAGGTGTTGCAACTACATCAGGTACTGTAGTGGGAGCAGTGCCCATTTCAATTGCAGATGCTGTAATATTGAAACCTATTGAAATTACAGAAATTAATGCGATTGCCAAAGTCTATGGAATTAAAAATGACCAGCAGACGAAAAAATTTTTTAATTCCATTATTGAAGTGGGAACAGTAAGTATTGCAGCGAAAACAGCAATTGCTGCCTTGAAAAACATTCCTGGAATTAATATCGGTGCAAGTATATTAAATGCAATTATTGCCGGCAGTATCATAGCTGCGATAGGTGAGGGAACAACCTATATATTTAAACAGATTTATTTGGGAAAAAGAAGCTTTGAAGATATTGACTGGGTAACTAAAGTGCTGCAGTCTAAGTTGTCTAACGAATTTATAGACAAAGTAAAGACTATTATAAGCAAAGTAGGTAATCAGACAGATTCAAAGAAAACAGCAAATTTAATTTCAGCTATTTTTAATAATGACTGATAAAATGGATTGTATATGGAGTGGTTCAGTGAAAAAATTATCAAAAAGCAAAAGGAAAAAGGCACAGGAAAAACAGATCAGACGAGAGATTGCCATGAAGAAAGCAGGGAAACCTTTTTCTAAAAACTGCCATCATTATAATTATAAGTTTTCTGTAGCGTCTTCAATAAATTCACAGATGTTGGGAATGAGTGTGGAGGGAGAGCCAGAACTAATTGGACCAATTAAAGTGAATTCGTTATTGAGAACATTAGAGGATGGCAGTTATGAGTGTTCGCAATGTAGAAGAATTTTTTCAACATCGCAGGAGCAGCGTTTAGAACAATTATATCAGTATTTGGAAGAACCAATAAAGAATGAGGATTTTAAGAGAGAATTACTGGAAGAAATTATATTATATCCACCGGTTTATTCATCTTATGAAAGCCCCATCGAACAAATATATAGATTGATGTTTGCTCCTAGGTTGGAAAAGGTAAATCGAATAATTGATAATGAAATAAATAAGATATTGTGAAGCACTATTTCACATTAGAATACATATTTTGTGCAAATATTACAAAAATAATAAAAAACACGCAATACTACTGACGAATGTATGGCAATGTGTTACAATCCAACCAAAGCATTACATTCTAACAAAATCTATAAGGCAATATTGTTGTGGATTTAGTCCACAACATAAGCCGTTTTCAAAATAAGTCAAAACCACGTTAAGAGCTGCGTATCAGCACGCGAGCCATTAACGTCGGATATCAGAATTTTCAATGCTTTTAAATCACCACTAAATAAAAATAAAAGCAGGGAGGATTCGAAAATATCAGACGGTTCTTCCGAATAAAAAGGGAGGAAAGGATTATCGCGCAAAAGACAAAGAAAGCGTTAGCAGACAAGGCAAAAAAGATACAGTGGCATCCTGCATTTTATGCAGCAGCGGAACTGGAACTAAAAGAAAACATCGAGGAACTTGATTTAATCTCGGAGTATCATCTGAGTAAAGAACCGATTCGTATCGATCTTCTGATCATAAAAGAAGAAAATGCAGAAAAAGTGATGAAAAATGAAATCGGTCATATCATGCGAAAGTACAATGTGTTAGAATACAAAGGACCGGGAGATGAACTGTCGATAGACACTCTTTACAAAACACTTGGATATGCCTGCCTTTATAAAGGATATGGGAAAACAATCGATGAAATCCCGGCGGACGAACTGACCGTGTCATTGTTCCGTGAAGCATATCCAAGAGAACTGTTTTTTGAATTAGAACGAAAAGGATATGTACTGGAAGAAAAATATCCAGGTATTTATTACGTGAGCGGGAACATTTTATTCCCGGTGCAGATTGTGGTGATCAGCAGGTTGAACCGGACTATGCACAGCAGCCTAAGAATCTTATCTGCAAATGCCGATATAGAGGATATCAGGAAGTTTTTAGAACAGACAGAAAATATGAAGACACCGCGGGAGCGGAATAATATAGACGCAGTATTACAGGCAAGCGGCAGTGCAAACTATGAAATATATCAGAAGGTAAGGAGGGCGAATGGTATGTGCGAAGCATTACGGGAATTAATGAAAGATGAAATAGAGCAGGATGTAGCGAGAGGAGAAGCGAGAGGAGAAGCGCGTGGAATTATTGACACATGCTATGATCTTGGATTGAAGGAAGACGCAATTTTGGAGCGCTTGCAGAAAAAATTGAACATATCACTAAAGACTGCGCAGGAATACCTAAAGACTTTCGGAAAGCAGATGATATAAGTTAAACGTACACATTTTCGGGAAAACGATCATATTTTATAGATATGTTGTAAAATAGTGTTTTTCCACGAATATGTATAAAAATAAAGCATTACATTCTAACAAAATCTATTAGGCAAACTGTGAGAAATTATCTCACAACATAAGCCGTTTCAAAACAAATCAAAACCACGTTAAGGCTGCTTATCAACATACGAGTCACAACGTCGGATATCAGAATTTTCAATGCTTTTAAATTACCAGCAAACAAAAGTAAAAGCAGGGAGAATTCGAAAATATCAGGCGATTCTCCCGAATAAAAGGGAGGAAACGATTATCGCGCAAAAGACAAAGAAATCGTCATCAGACAAAGCCAAAAAGATCCAGTGGCATCCTGCGTTTTATGCAGCAGCGGAACTGGAACTAAAAGAAAACATTGAGGAACTTGATTTAATCTCGGAGTATCATCTGAGTAAAGAACCGATTCGTATCGATCTTCTGATCATAAAAGAAGAAAATGCAGAAAAAGTGATGAAAAATGAAATCGGTCATATCATGCGAAAGTACAATGTGTTAGAATACAAAGGACCGGGAGATGAACTGTCGATAGACACTCTTTACAAAACACTTGGATATGCCTGCCTTTATAAAGGATATGGGAAAACAATCGATGAAATCCCGGCGGACGAACTGACCGTGTCATTGTTCCGTGAAGCATATCCAAGAGAACTGTTTTTTGAATTAGAACGAAAAGGATATGTACTGGAAGAAAAATATCCAGGTATTTATTACGTGAGCGGGAACATTTTATTCCCGGTGCAGATTGTGGTGATCAGCAGGTTGAACCGGACTATGCACAGCAGCCTAAGAATCTTATCTGCAAATGCCGATATAGAGGATATCAGGAAGTTTTTAGAACAGACAGAAAATATGAAGACACCGCGGGAGCGGAATAATATAGACGCAGTATTACAGGCAAGCGGCAGTGCAAACTATGAAATATATCAGAAGGTAAGGAGGGCGAATGGTATGTGCGAAGCATTACGGGAATTAATGAAAGATGAAATAGAGCAGGATGTAGCAAGAGGAGAAGCAAGAGGAGAGGCAAGAGGAGAAATGCGTGGCAGAGCGGAAGGAATTGTAGATACATGTTGTGATCTAGGGTTGCCAGAAGACGCTATTTTAGAGCGGTTGCAGAAAAAACTAAATATATCATTACAGACTGCCCAGGAATATCTCCAAACCTTTGGAAAACAGATCGTAAAAAATTAACGAACGTCAGGAAAATCAAAAACATATGAACTATCAGCAAAAAGATTTAGTGAGAATAGCAAAACGGGAAAACAATACCAAAAGAAATTATCTGGTAGTAGATCCACTGCAGGGAAAGCATGTTCCGGTAGAACCTTCGAAAGCACTGAATTTATTTAAAAGTCTTGCAGAGAAGCTTCAGGGAAAATATGAAGGCGAGAGGCTGCTTTTGATCGGTTTTGCAGAAACTGCAACAGCAATCGGTGCGCAGGCTGCGATTACTCTGGAAACAAAGTATATCCAGACAACACGGGAAGTAATACCGGATGCCAGATATTTATTTTTTTCGGAAGCGCACAGCCATGCGACTGAGCAGAAATTGGTAAAAGATGATATAGACCGTGTGATAAATGATATCGACAGGATTGTATTTATAGAGGATGAGGTGACCACTGGGAATACGATCATGAATATCATTAAGATCATAACAAAAGAGTATCAGAAAAAAACAAAATTTGCAGTTGCTTCATTGTTAAATGGAATGACAGAAGAATACTTAAAAATTTATCAGGATGAAAAAATAGAACTTCATTATCTGGTAAAAACGGATCATTCCGGATACGGTACGGTTGCGGAGCAGTATAGATGTGATGGTTTATATATTTGTGCGATACCGGAGAATCATACGCAGGAAAGCGCGGATATTGATGTGCAATCGGAGAAGAATATGCGGGAACATATCATATCGATTCCCGGATGGATGAATGCAAGACGTTTCGTTGACGCAAAACAATATGAGGCTGCATGTAAAAAACTTGCGAAAACCGTGATCACAGAGACTGTTGTGAAACAGGGTGAACGTGTACTTGTGATTGGCACGGAAGAGTTTATGTATCCGGCACTTCTGACAGGGTACGAAATCGAAAAAATGGGATGTGTTGTCCGCTGCCATTCTACGACTAGAAGTCCGATCGCGGTCAGTACCGAGGAAGAGTATCCACTGCACTGCAGGTATGAACTGCGCAGCTTATATGATCCTGACCGGAAAACTTTTATTTATGATCTGGAAAGTTATGACAGGGTTATCGTTATGACGGATTCGGCATTAGTGTCATTAAAAGGATTAGAAACGCTGACTTACGCACTTCGCATGAAAAATGAAAATATAACGGTGATACGCTGGTGTTAAAGAGGGCACAGGAATAAGGGCATAATGTGAAAATAAAATTTTTCCCATACGAAATTTGTGTCTCAGCAGCAAACATGCGATGTAATGGAAAGCAGGAAAGAATGGAGACAAGATTAAATGAGAAGTTCATACCGGGATGAGGACGTGACTCTTCTGTTAAAAGATATCACCGGCATGGTGCAGCCACAGCCGACCGAAGAGAGAGAAAAACTGATACAGGCAGGAAAACATTACAGTGAAATGCTGCCGGTCGAATATGTCCCGACAGAAAAATATATGCAGGTGTACCGGGAAGCGTTGAAAAATTATGCAAAACCGGTAGCACTTGCTGTCGGAAGACTTGCAGATAAGATCGTTGAAAAAAAGGGACAGGACATTGTGCTCGTCTCACTGGCTCGCGCCGGTATTCCAATCGGAATTTTAGTCAAAAGATATATTGCAAAAAAATATCAGGTCAATGTACCGCATTATTCCATTTCCATCATCCGCGGCAGAGGGATTGATAACAATGCGATGAAATATCTGTTAAGCCGGTATGAACCGGGACAGTTATTGTTCGTGGACGGATGGATCGGAAAGGGCGCGATTTTAAATGAATTAAAAAAGGATCTTGCCCAGTATGAAGGTGTATCATCCGATATCGCAGTCATAGCCGATCCTGCCAATGTGACAGAACTGTGCGGCACGCACGATGATATTTTAATACCGAGTTCCTGTCTTAACAGCACTGTGTCAGGACTGATCAGCAGGACATTCTTAAGGAGTGATATCATTGGAAAAGATGATTTCCATGGAGCCGTCTATTACGGAGAATTAAAAGATTCGGATCTGTCCTATGAATTTATCCATACGATCGAGAACGAGTTTGAGATGGATGTGGAAAAAGAAAATAAGTGTGTGGAAAGCTCTGGTATTGACGAGGTAAAACAGATTGCAAAGACATTTGATATTGATGATATCAATCTGATCAAACCGGGAATCGGCGAGGCAACAAGAGTATTGCTGCGAAGAGTTCCATGGAGGATATTGATTGATGAGAGGTACAAGGGCGATCCGCAGCTGGGGCATCTGGTGAGATTAGCTGAGGAAAAAAATGTGCCGATCCAGTATTATCCGATGAAACATTATAAATGCTGCGGTATCATTAAAAAAATGTCAGATATATAAAAAATACTGCCGGTTTCCAGGAAAATTTATGCATACGTCAGTTTGGTCTCGTCATGCCAAAGAAATTTATGTATGCATCAGTCTGGTCTGTCATGCCAAAGAAATTCGTGCATACATAAGTTTAGTCTGTTATGCCAAAGACCTCTGCAAGAAATAAGATTTTTTCTGCCCAGTTATGGTGGGTTTTGTATTCGTTCATGCGTTCACCCGCAAGATTTCCGGAGACAAGCGAGTCTGATTTTTTATCCCAGTTTAAAATTGCTTTTGCATCGTTAAAATCTGATCTTGTAACCTGATAAACTTTGTTTACGACAGAAATCTGATTTGGATGAATGACTGTTTTTCCGGTAAAGCCGCAGAGTTTATCATCTTTTAGTTCCTGAATCAGGCCATTTTCCCAATTATACCCGGAATAATATTCCCATACCGGTCCGGAAACGACGTAGTCCATGCCGTAAACAGTTATGATATCAGAAAAAATATCAGCGACAGGTCTGATCCGGTGAATGGACTCGTCACAATGACGGCGGAATCCAAACATGTGACACAGATCATTTCCTCCGACACGAATATTTAAAACGAGATCTTCCACATGGGAAAGCCTGTCTTTCAGATCATACAGGATATCGATACGGTGCCGCAGGTCAATGATAGAAGAACTCTCATAGATCGGCATCATATATAATTTCCTGGAAGCCTGTTCGTTAGCCCGGATCATTTCTTCTATATAAGAGCTGGCGTTGTCAGCAGTAAATTTCGGTATGATATAACCGGTGATCACCTTTATGCTTTCCCCAAAAGCCTTCGTTAAACGTTCAATCTGGCCGGCATTGCGGACACGGATAAAGATTTTCGGAAGGTAAAAAGGATGATCCTGAAAACTTTCAAATATCTGATGGATGGAAGAGATAAGATCCTGCTCTGCCTCTGTCACATAGTTGTCATTGATCGTATCTTCAAGGCATAAAGCCAGAGAATATTTAGTTCCAAATTTTTCATGGATCACAGAGCCGGCAATCGTTTTTTTATTGGCGGGACAATAGAGCAGTGCACCGACACTGTAATAAATCATATCGTTTTTCAATTTGTAAAAATCCTCCTGAGTGTATAAAAACTCTTCAAAATAACACAAGTTTAACAACAGATTGCAAATTGAATTATAGCATTAATATAGGCAAAAAGATAGATAGATTCGATGCCGGACGTTTTCTTGAAAACAGGATGCCGGTATGCTATACTTTTAGATGATCTTTATAGAATATTGTGCTCTGTGAAACAGGGTTTTTGAGGAAAGAATAATATGAGTAACGGTGGTAAAAAGATACGGCTGTCATTTAACTCTCCGGTTATTTTGGGATTTACGCTTGCCTGTTTTATCGTACTGATTTTAGATAAAGTAACAGGCAGTGCATCCACGCTTGCACTTTTCAGTGTCTACCGGTCATCGTTGGCAAGTCCGCTCACATACATCCGGTTTTTCGGACATGTGTTAGGACATGCCAGCTGGGATCATTTCTTTGGAAATATTATGATGTTACTGGTTGTAGGACCGCTTTTGGAAGAAAAATACGGTTCGGCAAATATTCTCTTTGTGATTTTAGCGACAGCGCTGGTAACGGGTGTGATCAATTTCATATTTTTCCCACATGTCCAGCTCCTTGGGGCAAGCGGTGTTGTATTTGCGTTCATATTACTCGCATCTTTAACAAGTATTGAGGAGGAAAAAATCCCGCTGACATTTATTCTGGTTGCGCTGATCTATATCGGGCAGCAGGTGTATGATGGTATCTTTATCAGGGATAACGTCTCGAATCTGACACATATTTTAGGAGGCATTGTCGGGTCAGGCCTTGGCTATGTGATGAACAAAAACAAAATGAACAGATATTGAAGGTGAGAATGCGCTATGTTAGAACACAAAAAGATTCGCAGCCTTGATGATTACTTTGTCGATCTAAACGGAAGACAGAGCAGAGAGGTGTATTTTTACCGGATCAATGGATACACGGAAAAAATCGGGGACTTTATAAAAAAATATTATGATACGGCAAGAAAGGCGGGCGTGGTGATCGAGGGAAAGATCCCAAATCCCGGTGAGAAGAACCTTGCGTATTATTCTGAAATCATTGGGATGGATTTTCAGATGAATCCGTCATTTATATCGAATGGTTTAAAAAAATGGCTGCCGCGCATGAACGATCTGCAAAGGCAGAATGTGGCGGATTCAATCTATGATTCGCTGGATTCCATGAGGCGGAATGGAAAAACAGAAAATATGCTGAAAAATGCATATATTAAGTTTATGTGCTGGCTGTACTACAAATTTGAACGGATTGTAAACCAGCTTGGGGCAAATGAACTGCCCAAGATCCTTTATGAGGGGGATATCAGTAATTACGAACTGATGCTGATATCGATCCTGTCCAATGCCGGGAGTGATGTGGTGCTGCTGCAGTATCATGGTGATGCCGGATATCTGAAATCAGATCCCGCTTCCGTTTTATCAGATGATCTGCAAATGGAGAGGATGACAGCTTTCCCGGAAGGATATTGCTTAAAGAAAGTCCGGGAGGCAATACAAAATGATTTTGAAAAAGAACGGCTGTATGGAAGTCTGCCTTCTGTCAATAACTGTACCAATGCATGGATCGATGGAAAAGGATTTGAGGATATCAAAAAGAGTGTGTTGACCAGAGGAACAGATCCCCGCTTCTTTTATAACTGTTTTTACCGGATCAACGGTGCAGAGGACAAGCTGACATATGCGAACGAATTGTTTCAGCTGCAGCTTGAACTGAAAAATGCCGGGCGGAAGATGGTGATCGTAAACGGGGAGATCGAAAGACCGACACCGGATGAAATCGCAGAGATCCGGCGCAGAAATTATGCGAAAACAGATCAGCTTATCATGGATCTTTCCACGAATATAAAGTATCCGGCAAATTTAGAATTGCAAAAGATCATGCACAAAACATTTGTGGATATTCTTCTTGCAGAATCAGGCAAAGAAGGCGATAATTTAAACAGGCTCACCAGCAAGGCGGTTTACCTGTTGTGCTGGCTGAAAAGGTATCTGCCGTTTTTATTTTCCAATTGGAAGATGCCGGAGATCGGATGTTTTATCCATATGGGCGGGTGCCAGAATGAAAATGAAGCGTTGTTTCTCAGGTTTTTAGCAAGGCTGCCGGTCGATGTGGTGATCCTTTGTCCGAACCGGAATGTACCATGCCAGCTTACGGATCCGCTGTTGTATGAACTGAATTATGAGGAAAGCCTTACCATGGACAGGTACCCGGAGGAGAGTTCCCAGGTCAAAATGGGAACGGTTGCCTACCATGCGGAGAGGGAACTGGATACGTTAATGTATCAGGATACCGGCATGTACCGGAACATGCAGTATGGAAAGGCGAACATTATCAGTCTGCAGACCATGTACGAGGAGATTAAGATCCTGTGGGATCAGGAATTAAAGTACCGGCCGGATTTCAGCGTGGTCGATGGTGTCGTGAACATACCGGTCATTTTTGCAAAAGTTTCCGGAGTCAAAGACGGACATACCGCCGGCTACTGGACATCCGTAAAAGAACTGGTCACGGAAGATACAGTCGTGATAAAAAGAGCGCCTTATATAGAGCCGATGGCACCGAATCCGATGAAAATGTATGCTGCTGAATTTCTCAAAAATGGAAAACTGCAGCGGAATAAGATCAAGGCACATCCAAAATACCCGTACGGTATCCTGCGGGAGGATATTCAGGAGATGATACTTGATAAGATGCAGCTTCTGATCGATCAGAAACGGATCAAAGGAATCGGGGAAAATGGTATGGAATACACCGTGATTGCGCAGGTGTTAAATCTGCCGAAAGATATCGTAAGACTGATCCAGAAATTTGATCTTACCTGGAAAAATCCGAAACTGATCTATATCAATACATCGGAGACGGTCATTTCACTGGAAGACTCGATCCTGACAGTATTTTTGCATCTGATGGGATTTGATATTGTATTTTTTGTGCCGACGGGATATCAGAGTATTGAAAAATATTTTAACGGGCAGCTAATGGAAGAACACCAGATAGGGGAATATAAATATGATCTGCAAGTCCCTGACCTGAATAGTATTTCATTTAATAATACACGCCACACCTGGCGGGATAAATTTTTTAAGAGAGGTAATTAGAAATGGAGGAATCGTATGGGACTTGATTTTAGCAAAACAACGACTGCGGCAGCGCCGGCAGCCACAGTGGTACCGGACACAAAAGATGAGATCGCTGTTGTGGAACAGTATGACATTGTTGCCGACAGGGAAAAAATGAATTCAGAACTGGTCAATTCGGATGAGGTTGACCGGATCGTCAGTACGATTGAGGTCAACAATCTTGAGACAATCGTCACATTTGGAGCGGAGGTTGCAGAAGAAATTTCGAAAGCATCGGATGTCGTGTTAAACAGCATGAATATGTCACAGCTTGATGATACCAGCGAAATGTTAAAAACATTGGCAAAGATCATGGATCAGTTTGATATTGACGAGATCAGGGAAAATCCGGGACTGTTTGGAAAATTATTTGGAAATATGAAAAAACAGCTCGACAAGATCCTTGCAAAATATCACACGATGGGCGAGGAAGTCGACAAGATCTATGTTCAGCTCAAAGGCTATGAATCAGAGATCAAACAGTCAAACCGTAAATTAAATACGATGTTTGAGGCAAATGTAAATTATTATCATGAACTTGTGAAATACATTCTTGCCGGAGAGCAGGCATGTAAAGAGATTGAAGATTACATTGCAAAGAGACAGCAGGATATGGCGGCTACCGGAGACGAGTCGATCCAGTTTGAGCTTACCAGCTTAAATCAGGCACTGATGATGATGGAACAGCGTACACAGGATCTTCGGACAGCAGAAAACGTTGCAATGCAGTCCATTCCGATGATCAAAACGATGGAGTTCAGCAACTATAATCTGGTCAGAAAAATTAACTCCGCATTTATTGTAACACTTCCGGTATTCAAACAGGCACTTGCACAGGCAATTCTGCTGAAACGCCAGCGCATTCAGGCAGAAGCAATGTCTGCTCTGGATAAGAAGACCAACGAGATGCTGATCAAAAATGCGCAGAATACTGTGGAAGTTTCCAAGGCTACCGCTAAGATGGCATCCGGAAGCTCAATCCAGATTGAAACACTTGAGACGACCTGGAGAACGATTACCAGTGGTATTGAAGAAACGAAAAGAATTCAGGAAGACTGCAGAAAGAAACGTGTGGAAGATCAGGCAAGACTTGAGGCGATCAAGGCGGATTTCAACAGACAGTATCATATGCCGCCGGCAAACAAGTAAGTTATTTCTAATAACTATAGATTCATTTATTCTAAGGAGGGTAATACTATGCCAATTAATTTATCAAAAGGACAGAAAGTAGATTTAACAAAAGGAAATCCGGGACTGAAAAATATCATGGTTGGTCTTGGCTGGGATGTCAATGCATTTGATTCCGGTGTAGATTTTGACCTGGATGCAGCAGCATTTATGTTAGGCGCAGATGGAAAGTGCCCGACAGACAAAGAATTTGTATTTTATGGAAATCTGGCTCATCCGAGCGAGTCTGTAAAACATATGGGCGATAACTTAACCGGAGAGGGAGAAGGCGATGACGAGCAGATCCAGATCGATCTTTCCAAAGTACCGGCAAACATTGAGAGAATCGCATTTACCGTAACGATCTATGAGGCGGAGGCAAGACGCCAGAATTTTGGACAGGTATCTAATTCTTTCATTCGTCTGGTAGATGAGACAACCGGAAAAGAAATGATCCGCTATGACTTAGGAGAGGATTTCTCCATTGAGACAGCAGTCGTTGTCGGTGAATTATACAGACATAACGGCGAATGGAAATTTAATGCGATCGGAAGCGGCTTCCAGGGCGGACTCGCAGCACTTTGCGGACACTATGGAATTGAAGTGGCATAAGAGGAGTAAAATCCTCTGCTCACCAGAGGGTTCGCATTTTGCTCCGCAAAACAAGGAGTAAAATCCTCTGCTCACCAGGGGGTTCGCATTTTGCTCCGCAAAACAAGGAGGATTATAATGTCAATTAGTTTACAGAAAGGACAGAAGGTCAGTCTGTCAAAAGATAACGCAGGATTGTCAAAGATTATTGTCGGTCTTGGATGGGATGAAGTGCAGCAGTCTTCATCCGGAGGTGGATTCTTAAGTGCTTTATTCGGGGGCGGATCAAAGCAGCAGCCGATCGACTGTGATGCATCCGCACTGATGTTAAAGAATGGAAAACTGGTGGATAAATCAGACATCGTTTATTTTGGTAATTTGCACCATAAATCAGGTACCGTAAATCATCAGGGAGACAACCTGACAGGAGCCGGTGATGGAGATGACGAGCAGATCGTGATCGACCTTGCAAAAGTACCACAGGAGTACGACAAAATCGTAATCGTTGTAAATATTTATCAGGCGGTTCAGAGACATCAGCATTTTGGCATGATTGAGAATGCATTCATCCGTTTAGTTGATGCAAGAAACAATAATGAAATGTGCAAGTACAACCTGACTGAAAATTATTCCGGTATGACGGCAATGATATTTGGAGAAGTGTACAGACATAACGGAGAATGGAAGTTCAGCGCTGTTGGCCAGGGTACAAATGACCCGGGACTGGGAGAACTGAGCAGAAGATTTGTATAAAAAAGATTGATACATTAGAGGAGGTTAACTACCCAAAATGAGTAACATAAATAAAGAAGAGCTTATGAGAGGTCTGTCAGACTCACAAGTAAACAAGAGCAAACAGGATTTTGGAACAAACGCTCTTGCAAAAAAAGAGACAGAATCACTGTGGTCGATGTTCATCGGAGCATTTGATGACATTTGGATCAAAGTATTATGTGCAGCACTGGTCATGAAAATCGTCATTTCTGTTATCGGTGTGTTTGTACCGGCATTAGCAGGAGAAAACGATGTTGTTGAGATTATAAGTATTGTTTTAGCAATCGCACTGGCAACCGGATTCAGTACATTATCCGAGTACCGCAACAGTTCCAGAAGTGAGGCATTACAGGAAGAATACAACAAGACTTATGCAAAAGTCATGAGAAATGGAAAACTGGTCAATATCCTTACCAGTGAGATTGTAAAAGGTGATACGATCCTCGTTCAGGCTGGTGATAAGGTACCGACCGACGGTGTGTTATTTGAAGGACACATCAAAGTTTCACAGGCTGCATTAAACGGTGAGTCAAGAGATGAGAATAAAACGGCTGCTGATAATCTTGATGAAGCGGAATCTACAGATTATGCATCTGCAAATAAAGTATTTATGGGATCAGTAGTGACCTCCGGTGAAGGGTATATGGTTGCAACCGTCATCGGTGATGCATCCGAGCTTGGAAAGATCAACAAGGCTCTGACGGATGATAATGAAGAGGACGAGAGAAAAGATACTTCAAGCCTGAAACTGGAAGTGGTAGCTGCCGGTATCGGTAAACTTGGTGTGTCCGCGGCTGCCATTGCAGGCGTATTAGATGTTGTACTGAACCTGATCCGTACGGATGAACCAATCACAGTTGTTTATGTTCTGCTTTTGGTTGCAGAGGCAGTTATGTTGATGGCATCTATCGTTATCATGGCAGTGCCGGAAGGTCTTCCGATGATGAACAGTCTGGTGCAGTCCATGAACACAGAGTCCATGTACAAGAAAAATATTCTTGTCAGCCACAAGGCAGCATTTTCCGATTCTGCATATATGAATGTTTTATTTAGTGATAAAACAGGAACGATTACACAGGGTAATTTATCTTTAGTAGAATTTATCACCGGTGACGGTAAAATCGCAGAACATATTCCGAGTCAGGAATTTATTGAGGCAATTACATTAAACAACCTTGCAAAAGTATCCGAAGGAAAGCCAATCGGAAGTAATAACATGGACAGGGCTCTTTTGGGATATGCCCTAGAGCATGGCTATGATGATTCTAAAAACGATCCGGATAAAGTCGCTGACATCAGCGGATTTGATTCGGAAAAGAAATGCGCTACCGTTACATTGAAAAACGGACTGGTTTACTGGAAAGGTGCAACCGAAAACATCATTGATAAAGTAACACATTATATGCTTCCATCCGGTGAAGAAAAAGAATTTACTGCAGCAGATAAAAAAGCTGTGGAAGATCAGATGCTCGCTCAGGCAAAGAGAACGATGAAATTGCTTTCTGTTGCCAAAATCGCAGATGGAAAAACAGTTCTGATGGCAGTGCTCTGCTTAAGAGATAACGTAAGAACCGATGCGGTTGAGACAGTTGAGATTTTAAACAATGCCGGTATCCAGGTTGTCATGGTAACCGGTGATGCGGAGGAAACAGCAGTTGCCATCGCAAAGGAAGCTGGTATCTTAAAAGACGAGCAGAACGATGTTGTTCTCACACATGAAGAGTTAGAGCAGATGTCAGATGAAGAGTTAAAGAAAAAACTTCCGAATCTCCGCGTGGTGAGCAGGGCAAAACCGCTTGATAAAAAGAGACTTGTTTCTATTTCACAGCAGCTTGATAATGTCTGCGGTATGACCGGAGACGGTGTTAATGATGCACCGGCATTAAAACAGGCAGATATCGGATTTGCCATGGGAGACGGTACAGCAGTTGCACAGGAGGCAGGTGACGTTGTCATCTTAAATAACAGTTTGACTTCCATTAAGGACTGCGTATTGAACAGTAGAACAATGTCAAAATCAGTTGGTAAATTCTTAATCTTCCAGCTGACCGTCAATATCAGTACCCTGTTGATGAACATTATTGCGCCGATCCTGGGATGGACCGAGCCATTCTCCATTGTCCAGATTTTATGGATCAATCTGATCATGGATACTTTGGCAGCCATGGCATTTGGCGGAGAGCCGATTCTCAACCGATACATGAATGAAAAACCGGCACTCAGAAAAGATAACATTTTAACAACTTATATTAAATCTGCAATCGGAACAAGCTCTGTATTTATCACACTTGGCTCCATCCTGATCCTGGAAAACATTGGTGGGATTACAGATTTTGTAACACCGGCAGGCTGCGCGGATCCGGAATTATATGAAAAAACATTTATGTTTGCTTTTTTCATTTATTCAATCATTTTTAACAGCTTAAATACCAGATCTGAGAGATTTAATGTATTTGAACACATTGAAGAGAACAAGAATTTTATCATTGTTATGGGTGTGATCTTTATACTTCAGACCATCATCATTGAGATTGGTGGTCAGGTATTCAGCACAACGACATTGAATGCAAAAGCATTATTTGTTTCCATGCTGTTAGCAGTGCTCATTATCCCGGTTGATATGGTAAGAAAAGCCATTGTTTCGAAAAAATGATCGCCTTTCATACCGATTTGGATAATACACTCATCTATTCCTATAAACATGACATCGGGCCGCAGAAGCGAAATGTGGAACTCTATCAGGGAAGAGAAATATCCTACATCACAGAGGAAACATATCATCTCCTGCAGCTCGTAAAAAATGAAATGCTCATTGTTCCAACGACCACTAGGACGTTGGAACAATATCAGCGCATTGATCTGGGAATCGGACCATTTCCATATGCATTGGTCTGCAACGGTGGTGTCCTTCTGGTAAATGGTGTGCCGGATGAAGCATGGTATCAGGACTCCCTGCATCTGGTGTCGGATAGCAGGGAAGAAATGAACCTTGCCATGGAACTGTTAGAGCGGGAACCACGCAGAAAATTTGAACTCCGATACATTGAAAAGCTGTTTATCTTTACAAAATGCAATGATCCCGAAACAGTTGTAAATGATTTAAAAACATCTCTCGATACAAAATATGTAGATGTCTTTTCCAACGGTGAAAAAGTATATGTAGTACCGCAAACTCTGAATAAAGGAACGGCAGTAGACCGACTCAGAGAAAAACTAAAACCAGAGTTCGTAATTGCCGCCGGAGACAGCACCTTTGATATCCCCATGCTATTGACCGCCGACCGCGGACTTGTCCCATCTGGATTCACACAAAAATATGAAATCCCGAAAACATCCGGAGCCCGGAAAAAAATAGATGAAATGACATCGAAAAAAATATTTTCCGATGCCCTATTAGAAAAAGTTCTAAAAATAAAAACGGAGTCTGTTGCAGCAGGTATTATTCATACAGGATAATACCACTTGCAACAGACTCCGTTTTTGGTATGTGAGGTAAAGTGCCAGCCACTAATCCATACTCACACAGATTCCGCCCTTCCTCTCCGAAGGCTGAATAATCACTGTAACCGGACAATTCCCATGCCACTCAAACTGGTAAGACTCCCCGGAAGCCTGTCCGATAAACGTTTTCCACGAAATATCAGCCGTCACCTGCGGATCACAATGTCCATTTCCAACCCAGCATACAACAGCGTCCGGATCAACAGAGATCGTATCCTGAGACATCACATTGCTTAAAACGATCGGGTTGCCGTCACAAAGCACAGCAACATATGCATCTTTTCCACGTGCAATCAGAGTGGAAGTTGCAAGACCTTTCTGGGAAAGCACACCGACACCGATAAAACGGACACTGTAATCACAATCCTGGGAGAAAGCGAGAATATTTTCGGATTCCACTGAGATAGTTTCCCCCTGCTCTAAGTGATAGACCACAACATGCTGACCATAATTTGCGTAATATGTAACAGAATCACCATTTAAAGTTACCTTCATAAGTGGGAGATTTTCTCCGGTCACTCTTCGTGCAAGCTGACCAAGCAGAGCCTGCCCGATATTATTCTGCGGTCCAAGCAGGACTTTTTCAAATTTGTAATTCTTTCCACCGGCATTTTCTCCGGCGATAAATGCACCTGCTTTTGTAAAGAGTACATCACTGCCAGTGCAGGTAACCTTTAAAGTAAGTTCGTTTACTGTTTCAAATGTTAACATAACAAATTTCCTCCAAAATCTAATCCTTTGTTTAAATAACCTGAACGCCGTACAAACCGCACAGTCCTGCGAGATCTTTTGCCACGCCGTTTCCGATGGCATTAAATTTCCATGCGCCGTTATGCAGATACAGTTCACCGATCATCATGGATGTCACGTTCGTATAGTATTCATCCATTTTAAAGCTGACCAGCTCGGTGCCGGCAGGATCCATAATACGGATATACGCATCCTCAAGCATTCCGAAATTCAGATTTTTTTCAAATGCTTCATTGATCGTCAGCACAAATATGATTCTGGCAACGGATGGATCTAATCTGGTAAAATCCACGGAAATGATCTCGCGGTCTGCGCCGCCGTCAGCGTGGAAAACCGTGCTGTGATCCGGGCTTTCGGTCTGCCCGTAAAAGACAAACCAGGAATCACCGATCACTTTACCGGATGAGCCGAGCAAAAATGCGGATACATCCACATCACAGGCAGGATTTTTGACATTCCATCCAAGACATGCCTTTATGGAAGTGAGCTTTCCGGAATTCTCCAGCGGTGTTTTCTGACCTTTTTGCACCATATGTACCAGTGGAGGTAAAGGTTTTGACGCCGGTGTGGATGCGTTTGATACTGCCTGAGATGACGTGTGGTTGATCGAAGTGATGGTTCGTGTTGTTTTTGCCCCCTCAACTTTGCGTTCGTTGATGGAAAGAACGGTCTGTCTGGTGACGGGAGCAGAGGATCTCATTGGAATATCTACCATAATAAAAAACCCCTTCGTTTAGTAAAATAATAGAATGTACGCTTCGCGGGCAATCTATTGTTATGAATTAATAAGTCTCTGGATTTCATTTTAAGTGATTCTGATAGAGGTGTCAAATTGCGAAATGTTGACATATAAGTCAACAAAAACATCGGTTGCAAAGGTTTCATCAAAAGGAAAAATCGTTGCAGTAGCGCCGGGAAGCTGTAAGATTTCCGTAAAATCACAAGGTGTAACCAGCAATATAACTGTTATTGTACTCCCGAATAAAGTAAAGACGGTAGCATCTGATTTTTCATCTGCAAACATTATACAGTTAAAGAAGGGGACAACGTATAAGTTCCGCGTTCGTGGATTTGTGAAATCAGGTTCTAAAAAATATTATGGCGAATTCGGAAAAACATATAAACTGAAGACAAATAAGTAATTATTGATCGAAAAACAGGAAATAGAAATCAAACATTTTATATGAGAAATAAGTTAGGGAGGTCGGATGGGCTTCCCTAATTTTTTTGATCGGATTTATTTGGAAATTATAGAAGATCCTTGTTATAATACAACAGGTAAGCAGAACAAACAGCTTCTATGGCATACAGGAATTTGAGATACAAATAATGGAATGTATGTTTGACAGATCATTTTATTATGATGAATAAAAATGCAGGAATGGAGAATATTTATGGCACAACATGAAAAATTTTATTTAAATGGTACCTGGCAGTTAAAAAAAGCGGATGAAACACTGCTCTGCCCGGTGGAGATTCCGGGTTCGGTACTTTCCGGGCTGACAGAACACGGTTTACTTGAAGATCCGTTTTACCGGATGAATGAGTACCCGACAAGAGAGCTGCTGAAAAATGATTTTATTTTTTCAAGGGAATTTGAACTGAAAAAAGAAGAGGGAAGAGTGTATGCACTCTGCTGTGACGGAATCGACACGGTGGCAGATATTTTTATCAACGGCATGCTGATAAAGCATGTGGATAACATGCACCTTCGTTACCGGATTCTGTGCACAAATGTCCTGAAAAACGGGACAAACAATATCACAGTGAAAATCCATTCTGCAATCGCATATGTAAACGAACATGTGCCGGCAGCGGGAAAAGAGATTCATTACACGGCATGCGGTGCGATGGAAGGAAATCAGTATATCCGGAAAGCACATTCCATGTTTGGCTGGGACTGGGGTCCACAGTTACCAGATATGGGGATCTGGCGTGATATTTTTATTGACAGCTATGAGAAGGCAGAACTGTCTGATCTGCATATCAGACAGGAACACATAGATGGAAAAGTTTTTCTGTCGGCAGAAACAAAAGTGATGTTGCCGGAAAAGGCACAGGACGATGAAATTGCGGAAGCAGAGTATCTGGTATTGCCACAGAGTGCGGAAAGTAATGCCCGGATATTGAAAGAAAGTGTGGGAAACAATGATTCGACACTGGCAGAGAATGCAGATAATCTTGAGGTAAAAATCACGCTGCAGACACCGGATGGAAAACAGATTTCTTTTTCGGATGGAAAATGTCTGGTTGAAGATCCGAAACTCTGGTGGCCGAACGGATACGGTGCACAGCCGCTTTATACGGTGCGTGCGGAACTTTTTCTGGGCGGAGAATTTCTGGATGCAAAAGAACTGCGCATTGGTCTGCGCACATTGACGGTCAGCCAGGAAAAGGATGCATGGGGCGAGGAATTTGCTTTTTGCATCAATGGGGTAAAGATTTTTGCAAAAGGTGCAGACTATATTCCGGAAGACTGTATTTATTCAAAAATTACTCCGGAGCGCATTTATGAGTTGTTAGATACGGCAGTGGCAAGTCATTTTAACTGCATCCGCATCTGGGGCGGCGGTTATTATCCGGCGGATGTTTTCTATGATTACTGTGATGAACATGGTCTGATCGTATGGCAGGATTTTATGTATGCCTGCAATGTCTATGAGCTGACGGAGAAACTGCGGGAGAGCATTATAGAAGAAACGAAGGATAATGCGGGAAGGTTGAGACATCATGCAAGTCTTGGACTCTGGTGCGGTAACAATGAGATGGAATCAGCATGGGACCACTGGGGCGGTTTTAATGATCATTCGGATGCGTTAAAACAGGATTACCTGACCATGTTTGAAAAACTGATCCCTGAAGCCTTAAAGAGCGAGGATGATGTGACGTTTTACTGGCCGTCGTCTCCGTCATCCGGCGGTAATTTTAAAGACCCGGACAGTGATGATGTCGGGGATCGTCATTACTGGGATGTATGGCATGGAGAAAAGCCGTTTTCCGACTATGAAAATTACTATTTCAGATTCTGTTCGGAATTTGGATTCCAGTCGTTTCCATGCAAAAAGACGATCGACACATTTACCCTGCCTAAGGATCGCAATATCTTTTCAGAAGTTATGGAAAGTCATCAGAAAAACGGTTCTGCAAATGCGAAGATCCTGCATTACATTGCGGAGAACTTTTTATATCCAAAAGATTTTGAGAGTCTGATCTATATCAGCCAGGTGCTGCAGGCGATCGCAATCAAGAGCGGTGTGGAGCACTGGCGCAGAAACAGGGGACGCTGCATGGGTGCAATTTACTGGCAGTTGAACGATAACTGGCCGGTCGCATCCTGGGCAAGTATCGATTACTTTGGAAGATGGAAAGCGCTGCAGTATTTTTCGAGACATTTTTATGCGGATGTGCTCGGCAGTTTAAAGGTATCTGCGGATGCTGTTTATACGCCTTATCTGCAAAATGAGACGATGCAGGAGGTGTCGTCTGATGTCACGGTTTTTGTGAAAAATATGCGTGGGGAAGTGCTGTTTGAAACTTCACAGCGCACAGAGTGTGCATCATTGTCCGTGGAAGCCATGGAACCGGTTCCTCTGAAAGATGTGATAGAGGGCAGGGAAAGCGAAGTCTTTGTGGAGGCGGTATTTACACATTCTGATGGAACTGTGAGCCGCCAGGTGGAAATGCCAAAACCGTATAAACATATGCAGATCGAAAAAGCAGAGATCACGTTCGAGGCAAAAAGAGAGGGAAATCTGTTGACACTGCAGTTAAAATCAGATGTTCCGGCATTTTTTGTCTCGGTGGAGAGCGATGTGGATCTGGTCTGGTCGGATAATTTTATGCATCTGACCGGAAAGGAACCTTATGAGATTACGGCTATTCTGCCGGAGTGCGTGGAAGGCATGCCTAAGATCTGGGTACGGTCACTGTGCGATTCGTGGGTTACGGATTATTCGCAAGCTTGACACCTGTTGTCAGGCTGTGAGCCAGAAACTAAAGTATGTGAGGTGTTACTGTTCACTCGCAAGCTTGACACTTGCTGTCAAGCTGTGCGCCAAAGACTATATCATGCCAGATTACAGCCCCATGCATCGAAGATGCATTTAAAATAGGCTGTAATCGTTACTGCTCACACAGTATGTGTGAACAGTAACTGTGAGGTTACAGAAGAATCACTCCAAAACAGAATGACTTTACACCACCCGATACAAGTGCTATCATAAAAATAGTTAGAAGCAACTAACAAATGAGAAGCATTTTAAAGAAGGTGGAATCCTATGAAAGTATATTGTTTTGGTGAGAAAGAAAAACCGGTTATTTTTCTTTTCCCTGGAACCTGTTGTCACTGGAAGGGCAATTTTGGAAAAGTAATAGAGCCGTTGGAAGAATATTTTAGGGTGGCATGCGTTTCCTATGACGGGTTTGATGAGACGGAACAGACAGAGTTTCCGACGATGACGGAGGAAACGGAAAAAATTGAACAGTATATAAAGAAAGAATTTGGCGGACATATCTGTGCCGCATATGGCTGTTCACTGGGCGGTTCTTTTGTCGGACTGCTTGCAGCACGCGGAAATATCCACATGGAGTATGGTATTTTAGGTGGTTCCGATTTAGACCAGTCGGGAAAGTTTTTGGCAAAGCTGATGACGAAACTGATGATGCCGGTTTTTTATCCGTTTATCGCGAATGGTGAGATGAAAATTCCTTTCATGAAAAAGAAAATGGACAAGATGCTGGCGGAGGAGAATGGCTATATCAGAGCGTTTATGGATATGATAAAGACGCCGGATGTCGATATGAGCCATATTACAAAAAGAAGCGTCGAAAATCAGTTTTACTCGGACCTCATCACACCGCTGCCGGATCAGATCGACCCGTCTGGAACGCAGATACATATTTTATATGCCCTTAAAATGGGTGAAAAATATCGTGCGCGTTACAAAAAACATTTTGCAGGACCGATCCTGCATGAACTGGATCTGCAGCACGAAGAACTGCTTGCGGTTTATCCGGATGATTGGGTAAAAGTGATCGCGGAGATCTGTAACAGAAAACAGGGAGATTGTGCGGCAAGATTTAAAATTAAGGGAAGCTGATGAAGTGGGGAAAGTTGAATCATCAGAGAAAACAAGAAGAGAAAGTGAGAAAGAGTCTCAATTTTTCTTCTTGTTTTTTTAATTGATGTTCGGTATACTGAACGATAGTTAGACAAAACTAACAATGGTGTAAATCATGCAGACTCCGGAACCGGAAAGTTGCTACCTTTCCTGCTCCGGTGGGATTGTCTGCAAACGAAGAAAAAGGAGACAGCGGGAATGAATTATTTAGAGATTGAAAAAGTAATTGGAAGGGAGATTTTAGACTCCAGAGGTAATCCTACCGTGGAAGCTGAAGTATATTTAGTGGACGGTACCATTGGAAGGGGAATGGCACCAAGCGGTGCGTCGACCGGAGAATTTGAGGCATTAGAGCTTCGCGACGGCGATAAGTCAAGATATCTTGGCAAAGGTGTTACCAAGGCAGTTGAAAATATTAATACAATGATCAACGATGCGATCGTCGGAATGGATGCCAGCGACATTTATGCAGTGGATGCAGCGATGATCGCAGCGGACGGAACAAAGGATAAATCAAAACTGGGAGCAAATGCGATCTTAGCAGTGTCGATTGCAGCGGCACGCGCAGCTTCCATCTCACTGGATATTCCGCTTTACCGTTTCTTAGGCGGCATCTTGGGCAACCGTCTGCCGGTTCCGATGATGAATATTTTAAATGGTGGTGCTCATGCGGCAAACACAGTAGATGTGCAGGAGTTCATGATCATGCCGGTCGGTGCACCGAGTTTTAAAGAGGCACTCCGCTGGTGTGCAGAGGTGTTCCATGCGCTTGCAGCTCTGTTAAAGAGCAAGGGACTTGCAACCTCTGTTGGTGATGAGGGTGGTTTTGCACCGGATCTTGCATCCGATGAAGAAGCAATCCGGTACATATTAGATGCTGTGAAAAACGCAGGATATGAGCCGGGCAGAGATTTCCGGATCGCCATGGATGCAGCTTCCTCTGAGTGGAAGAGCGAAAAAGGAAAAGGATTCTACAAACTTCCGAAGGCAGGCACCGAGTTTACTTCCGCAGAGCTGATCGAACACTGGAAGAAACTGGTTGAAAAATACCCGATCATTTCCATCGAGGATGCACTTGACGAGGAAGACTGGGAAGGCTGGAAACTTCTGACCAAAGAACTTGGTGATAAGGTACAGCTTGTCGGAGACGATTTGTTTGTAACCAATACGGAGCGCCTGAAAAAAGGTATCGACAACGGCTGCGGCAATGCCATTCTGATCAAGTTAAATCAGATTGGTTCCGTATCCGAGACTTTAGAGGCAATCAAGATGGCTCACAAAGCAGGTTATACGGCAATTTCTTCCCACCGTTCCGGCGAGACGGAAGACACCACGATTGCAGATCTTGCAGTGGCATTAAATACCTGCCAGATCAAGACCGGTGCACCGAGCAGAACTGAGCGTGTTGCAAAATATAACCAGCTTCTCCGCATAGAGGAAGAACTTGGAAATGCAGCAGTGTATCCGGGAATGGGTGCATTTAATGTAAAATAAGGAATTTACGCACATTATAGTTTATTTTCTCCTCTATCTCATGGAAAGAACGCGAAAGGTCAGGGATGGCTTTTGGCGTTCTTTTTATGCAGGCAGGGCTGACCGAGGACATTGTGCAAAAAATCTCGGACGAAAAGGATGATCCGGTGTGGATGCGTGAGTTCCGGATGAAATCACTGCAGATTTACAGACAGATGCAGATCCCGGACTGGGGACCGCCGATCGACGGGCTGGACATGGACCATATTGAGACTTATGTGCGCCCGAAAACGAAGATGCGCGGAAAATGGTCTGAGGCGCGCTCCATGATCGTCAGCGGATTTGCGGATGATGTATCGAAGGAACTGCCGGATTTTTTAGAAACATTTTATTTGCAAAATAATCCCTGACGGTCTACACTTGCTATAGCAACAATACACAATACCGAACAACAAAGATACAGAAACGGTAAAGTTCCGCAGGCAGGCCCGCCAACAAAACCTTATCGTTTCTACACCCCACCAGAGAGGACACCACCCATGCCATCATTCGTAACATTTTCCAACGTCGGCAAAATCTACCACACCGGCGAACTCGACATCACCGCCCTCCATGACGTCAATTTTGAGATCGAAAAAGGAGAATTCTGCGTCATCGTCGGTGCATCCGGTGCCGGCAAAACGACGATTTTAAATATATTAGGAGGAATGGATACCTTAACCAGCGGACAGGTATTCTTAGACGGACAGGAAATCTCAAACTATGACAAAAAACAGCTCACCTCATACCGGCGTTTCGACATCGGATTTGTGTTCCAGTTTTACAACCTCGTGCAGAACCTGACAGCACTTGAAAATGTAGAGCTTGCGGCGCAGATCTGTAAAGATCCGCTTCCGGCGGCAACAGTGCTTGAGGAAGTCGGGTTGAAAGACCGTCTGTTAAATTTCCCGGCACAGCTTTCCGGTGGAGAACAGCAGCGTGTCGCGATCGCGCGTGCGCTTGCAAAAAACCCGAAACTTCTGCTCTGCGATGAGCCGACCGGAGCTCTCGATTATAATACCGGAAAAGCAGTTTTAAAATTATTGCAGGACACCTGCCGCGAAAATGGAAAAACAGTCGTGGTCATCACGCATAACCAGGCACTTACAGCGATGGCGGACCGCATCATCACGGTAAAGAGCGGCACAGTCGTTTCCATGGAAAAAAATGAACACATTGTAGACATTGCAGATATAGAGTGGTAGACGGTTATGAGATCAATGATTTGGAAATCAACATTCAGGGAAATAAAGGAAAGTCTCGGCCGTTTTCTCGCTATCCTGGCGATCGTTGCATTGGGTGTCGGATTTTTTGCAGGACTGAAGGTCACACAGCCTGCCATGTTAAAAACGGCGCAGCGTTATTTTGATAAGACAGCTCTTTACGACTACCGCCTGATCTCCACGGTCGGTTTTTCTGAGGATGAAGTAGAGACCATAAAAAAACAAAAAGATGTAAAAGCGGCAGAGGGAGCAGTCACGTTTGACATTGTCTGTGAGAGCGGCGGCAAAGAGCGCGTGCTAAAAATGCACAGCATCACAGAGGATGTTAACCGGCTGGTGCTTGTGGACGGCGAATTGCCGGAAAATGCAGGGGAGTGCGTGGTGGACTCTAATCTTTACGGCGCATCCATGATTGGAAAAACGATCAAATTGTCCGACGGCAATGACGAGGACGATCTGGAACATTTTTCAAACCGCGAGTATAAGATCACCGGAATCGTGCAGTCTCCTCTGTATTCGCAGTTTGAGCGCGGAAGTACGTCGCTTGGCAACGGCAGGGTGAGCGGATTTGTCTATCTTTTGCCGGAAGGATTTGCAGACGATTATTATACGGAAGTTTATGTGAAATTTGCCTGCGATTTTCCTTTGTACAGTGAAGAATATGATGCTTACATAGAACAAAAACAGGATGCGTGGGAAGCACTGACGGAGGATCTTGCAGCAGAGCGTTATCAGACAGTGCGTTCGGAGGCAGAGACAAAACTTGCAGATGGAAAAAAACAGCTTGCAGAGAAAAAAGAGGAGACAAAGAGCCAGCTTGATGATGCAAAAAAACAATTAGAAGATGCAAAAAGCCAGATCGAAGACGGCGAAAAGCAGCTTGCAGATGCAAAGAAAAAATTGGAATATGCCCCGGATGAATTAGAAAAAAAAGAGGCAGAACTGACGGAAGCAGAAAAGGCGATTCAGGAGAAAGAGACACAGTTAGATCAGGCGGAAGTTGCACTTGGAATCGGTTATGCGCAGGGAGTCGGACAGATCCAGAAAGCATTGAACGGAATTTCTGAGGGGCTTTTTTCCGAAAATGGAGATCAGGGAAATGGTGCGGCAGGCAGTTTTTCTTCGGGAGATGCATTAGCGGATGCAGGATCACAGATTGCAGATGCAAAGGCACAGATTGCAGACGGAAGAGCGCAGATCGCGGAAGCCCAAAAGCAGATCGAGAGCGGAAAGAGCGCCATTGCAAAAGCGAAAAAACAGTTGGAAGAGTCCAAAACACAGATAGCAGAAAAGGAAGCAGAATTATCCGATGCGAAAACGCAGTATGAAGATGGGAAAAAGGAATATGAGGACGGACTTTCAACTTACAATGAGGAAATAGAAAAAGCGGAGAAAAAGATCAGTGATGGCGAGAAAACTTTAAAGGAATTAAAAGATCCTGATACCTATGTGCTCGGACGCGATACCAATGTTGGGTATGTCTGCTTTGAGAGCGATTCCGGTATCGTGGACGGAGTTGCCGATGTATTTCCGATCTTCTTCTTTCTGGTAGCGGCACTTGTGTGTGTGACGACGATGAACCGTATGGTGGAGGAACAGCGGACACAGATCGGTGTGTTAAAGGCACTCGGCTACAGTGAACATACCATTATGGCAAAATATATGTTTTATTCCGGCTCCGCGGCGCTGACCGGATGTGTGGCCGGATTTGCACTTGGGACATTTTTATTCCCGAAAGTGATCTGGTATGCATACGGCATGCTCTATAAGATGGATTCCCTGGTTTATGTGTTTGACTGGAAATTAGCAGTCATTTCCGTGATCGTATCACTGCTTTGTTCTATCGGTACAACCTTTGTGTCTGTCCGCCGCGAACTGACGGAGGTTGCGGCAGAGCTGATGCGTCCGAAAACACCGAAAGCCGGGAAACGTGTATTCCTTGAATATATACCGTTTGTATGGAAGAGGCTTAAATTTTTGCAGAAGGTTTCCATGCGGAATATTTTCCGGTATAAAAAGCGGTTTTTCATGATGGTCGCAGGCATCAGCGGATGCAGCGCACTTTTGGTGACCGGATTTGGGGTGAGGGATTCTGTGACGGGAATTGTGACGCAGCAGTATACGCAGATCCAGACCTATGATATCGGTGTGACTTATTCATCGTCCGTCACACCGGAGCAAAAAAGTGAACTGGAAAGCAAAGAACAGGACGGTGTGGAAAAATCTGTGTTTGTGGCAGAAAAGAGCATGGATTTAGTTGGCAGTGAAAAGACAAAATCCGTCAGCCTTATCATTGCAGATCCGGATTCGGATATGACGCCGTTTGTCAATTTGCATACGGAAAAAGGAGTACCGATCACATTCCCGAAAAAGGGAGAGGCGGTTATTTCCGCAAAAGTGGCAGATGAACTTGGGATAAAGACCGGAGATACCGTGACGCTGCAGGATTCCGACATGAAAACCATATCCGTGACGGTAAGCGGGCTGTGTGAAAATTTTGTATATAATTATGTCTATTTGTCTGCGGATACCTATGAAGAACAGATGAAAACGGAACCGGAATACAAAAACGCATTTGTGTGTGTTTCTGAGGGCACAGATGCACATCTGCTTGGAACATCCCTGATGGCAATGTCGGATGTGGCAGCGGTCAATATTTCACAGGATGACATGGAACGTTTTTCAAGCATGATGGGCAGTATGGATCTGATCGTTGTGGTCATTATTTTGTGTGCAGCGGGACTTGCTTTTATCGTTTTATATAACCTGACAAATATTAATATTACGGAGCGTGTGTGCGAGATCGCAACGATCGAGGTGCTCGGGTTTTACGAAAATGAGACAGCCGCATATGTGTTCCGGGAAAATACGATCCTGACATTTCTCGGCGCACTTGCAGGGCTTGTGCTCGGTGTATTTTTGCACCGGTTTGTCATGAGCCAGATTGTCGTGGATATGGTGGCCTTTGATGTACATGTAAAACCGGTCAGCTTTGTATATAGTGTGGTGCTGACTCTGGTGTTTACCTGGTTTGTGGACCGGCTGATGCGAAAGAAGATCGATGCGATCAGCATGACGGAATCATTAAAAAGTGTTGATTAGAAAATAGAATTGGACGTTAACGCGGGAAAGTGTTATAGTTTATTTATAGAAAACGATGAATCAGGAGATGATACATATGGGAAAAATTATAACAATCGGACGTGAATTTGGCAGTGGCGGACGAGAGGTTGGAAAGAGACTTTCCGATGAACTTGGAATTGCCTATTATGATAACGAGATTATAACAGAGATTGCAAAGAGAACCGAACTTGCAGAAGGTTATGTGCAGCATGTAATGGAAAATGGTCCGACTGCCCTGATGCCGATCACAATCGGGAGAACTTTTTATATGGGCGCGGATCCTGTGATGGAACAGAACAATGCGATTTACAGAGAACAGAGCCTGTTAGTACAGGAACTCGCGGAGAAATCAGACTGTGTGATCGTCGGAAGAAGTGCAGATTATATCCTGCGCGACAAAAAGCCGCTGCGCCTGTTTATTTATGCAGATATGGAATCGCGCATGGAGCGATGCAGAAAGCGTGCACCGGAGCAGGAACATTTTACAGACAAAGAGCTGAGACGTCATATTCAGGATGTGGATAAGAGACGTTCCAAATATTATCAGTTCTTTACCGGACAGACCTGGGGCGAGAAGTTAAATTATGACCTGTGCATCAATACTTCCGGTGCCAATATCGAGGATCTGGTGAAAGTGATCGCAAAATTGGTAAAATAAAATATGCAGGAATATTATCTAAACAGTGAAAAGAAAATCTGTCTGATGGAATTGTCTGAGTTTAAGGAATTAGAGGGTGCGTATCCACATAAACGGAATTTGTTCCGCAGCATGAATCCGGTACAGTACTGCAAGGCAGAAAGTTACGGGGACTGCCTGTTTGGGACGATGAAGATACCGCGTGCCCTAAAGGGCAGAGTGACGTATATCGTATTTGGATTTTATCTGAGAGGCGAAGAACTGCTGTTGATCGAGGATGGCAGTTTCCTAAAGACGTGTCTTGGAAGGCTGGAAAAAATTATACCCACAGAGTGCAGCATGCATCAGTTCCTCGTTATGATTTTTGAGATGCTGATCGAGGATGATGTGATCTATCTGCAGCAGCAGGAGGAAAAATTAGCCTCCATTGAGGAAGAGCTTTTAAAAAAGATCCCGGAGCATTTCTATGAGATCATTCTGCAGTACAGGAAACGTTTTTCGGCATATCATGCATATTATGAGCAGCTTGTCAATCTGGCAGATGCCATGCAGAGTGATTTCGGACAGATACTGACAGACAAGGAGCGATCGCTCTGGCAGCTTTATGCGAACCGTGTGGAACGCCTGCATGATCATGTGGAACTCTTGCGGGAATATTTAGTACAGATCCGTGAGTTATACCAGTCACTGATCGATGTACAGCAGAATAAGGTCATGAGTATCTTAACGGTAGTAACGACGATATTTCTCCCACTGACCCTGATTGCCGGATGGTATGGCATGAACTTTCCAAATATGCCGGAGTTCGGATGGAAATATGCGTATCCGGTCGTTATTGTAGTCAGCATCTGCATCATTGCGGGAGAGATCATTTATTTTAAGAAAAAGAAAATGCTGTAAGCAGGAGAGATTCTGCGCGTAAAATAAAATATGTTTGACAGAAATCCGGAAATGGAGAGAAATCTTTGTTTCCGGATTTTCTTGTTTTCAGAACGATATGTCAAAGTGTACCAGACCGGAATATATTAGAATAAGAATAGATTAAAGAAGCTGTCAGTATGGCTTATGATATAAAAAGACTGCCGAGCGAAGCGAGTGTAGATCACGATCATGAAGCATCGCTTCATGATATAAAAATTTCGGGCATTACAAAAAGTTTTTATAATAATGGAGAGATGCGTCAGGTTCTCCGTCCGGTCGATATTTTGATACCGCATGGAAAATTTGTGTCGATCATTGGGCCGAGCGGGTGTGGGAAGTCGACGTTATTTAATATTGTGGCGGGACTTCTGCCGCCGACATCGGGAGATATTACGATTGGAGAGAAAAGCATTTTAGGGGAAAAAGGTTACGTTGGATATATGCTGCAAAAAGATATGCTTCTCCCGTGGCGTACGATCATCGACAATATTATTTTGGGACTTGAGATAAAGGGCGTGCCGAAGCGGGAAGCGAGAAAACAGGCACTGCCACTGATGGAAAAGTACGGACTTTCGGGATTTGAGAAAAATTATCCGTGCGAGCTGTCCGGTGGAATGAGGCAGAGAGCGGCGCTCCTCCGCACACTTTTGTATGACAGGGAAATTATCCTGTTAGATGAACCGTTTGGTGCATTGGATGCGCAGACGAGACAGTCTATGCAGAACTGGCTGTTAGAGATCTGGGAAGATTTTCATAAGACGGTTTTATTTGTGACACATGATATGGATGAGGCAATTTATCTGTCAGATATCATCTATGTATTTTCCGGTCGTCCGGGGTATGTGAAAGAAAAAATTACCGTTCATTTGAAACGGCCAAGAAAACAGGAAGATATGCTGGAGACGGATTCCTGGGATCTGAAACAGCACTTGATGGGAGGGATGAGTGATGAAAAAAGAAGCGTATGAGGTGGAGTATTATGAACCTAAATCCGTTTTGGCGATGCAGGCAGACAGGCGGGAAGAAAAACACCGGAGAAAACAGAAAAAAGGGATAAGGGCAGGACGTATCCTGCTTGGGGTCGCCATCCTGCTGTTTTGGGAGGTAAGTGCACGTCTGGGGTGGATCGATGACTATTACTGGAGCTCACCGTCCCTGATCGCACAGACTGCGATCGTACAGTGGAAAGAGAAAAATCTTGCATATGATATCTACTTTACCTCGATGTCCACGATCGGCGGTTTTTTAGCGGGAACATTGGGCGGCGCAGTTTTAGGATTGTCCTTCTGGTGGTCAAAGACGTTTGCAAAGATTTTTGAGCCGTATCTTGTGATGTTTAATGCAATTCCGAAACTGGCACTTGCACCAATTTTAATTGTACTGTTTGGAATCGGTTTTTCATCTAAAGTGATGCTGGCATTTTTAATGACGGTAATATCCTGTGCGCTTGCAACGGTCAGCGGGGTGGAGAATGTGGATGAGTCGATGGAAACCTTACTTTATTCTCTGGGGGCTGCCAGATGGCAGGTGTTTGGAAAAGTCGTGGTTCCGGCAGTGCTTCCGTGGATGCTTGGAAGCCTCCGAATCAATATTTCACTGGCGCTTGCGGGAGCAATCGTCGGCGAATTTATCGCATCGGGGCACGGACTTGGCAGAATGGTCATTTATGCGGGAACTATTCTGGATACCACGTTAGTGTGGGTTGGTGTGATCGTTCTGTCGCTGCTTGCGATGGTGATGTATTTTGCGGTGGTGGAACTGGAAAAATGGATGACGGAACATCTGGCGATTTATCGTAAGGCGTGAGGAGGACACCAGCCGCTATGTTGTGATACACCTTTGGGCACCTGAGTCCATATTATATTAAAAAGTGAAAATGGGTCGAAATGTTTAAAAGGAAAATGTTAAAGAGAAAATTGTTCAGTTGTTTGGCTTACGTTGTATTTGCAGCAAGTTTATTTGCGACAGCATGCAGTGGAAGAAAAACGCAGCAGGAGAGTGTGGAACTCAAAAAAATTGTGATTGCGGAGCCGTTACATTCGATCGGGTATCTTCCACTTTATATCGGGCAGCAGGAGGGATTTTTTGCGGAGGAAGGCCTTGATGTGGAGGTGATCCAGGCTACGGGCGGCTCGCATGTGACGTCGGTGATGAGCGGGGATGCGTGGGGAGTAATCGGTGGAGTGGATTCAAATGCAATTCCGAATGCATCCGGGAACTGCCCGGATCCGGTGATTGCTGTCTGCAACTGTGTGAACCGCGCTAATGTGTATCTGTGTGCGGCAGTTGGCGAGGAATACACAGGAAATACAGATGAAGAACTTGCACAGTATTTCAAAGGAAAAAAGATCAACTCCGGCAGATTTGGCGGCAGCCCGAATCTGTGTGTGCGCTATCTTTTACTGTCAATTGGACTTGATCCGGATAAGGATGTAGTGATGGTGGAACCGGCAGATATGTCCACCTCAGTTGCCGTGGTACAGAGCGGTCAGGCAGATATCTCCTGGGCAGCGGAACCACAGATCGTTGACGGTATGAAATCAGGTGTATGGACGGATGCATTTTACCAGTTTACAGATCTTGGTGACTACGCTTACTCCGTACTCAGTGTGTCACAGTCAACCATCCGGAATGACCCGGAGACAGTACAGCACTTTGTCAATGCAATGTTAAAATCGCTTTCTGCTGCACAGGATAAAAAAACTGCGGTCCGCGCTGCCGGAAAGGAATTTCCAACCACACCGACCGAAGACATTGAAGCAGCGATCGACCGTGCCTATAAAGATGGACTCTGGAGTGTCGATGGAATCATCACACCGGAGGCAGTAAAAAATGATATGGAGGTATCCATTGCATCCGATGTATATCAGGGTACCTATCAGTACGATGAACTGGTAGATATGCAGTTCGTCGAAAACGCACAAAAACAAAATTGAAGAGAGTATTTAGTAGAATAGAATGTATGCAGATTTCCGGTGCTTTCCTAAGGTGCCGGGGAATCTGCCATTCACAACACACCGATACACCTTTTTCACCAAATTTGTGAAAATAAATTTCGTAAATTTTCGGGACAAACCCGCCATCTTATAGTATAATAACCGTACTAAAGTAATATAACCACCCCCACACAGGAAAAGGAGAAAAGCGATGATAAATCCGGCATCAATAATGAAGATCATGAATGCAAAAAATAAATTCACGGCAAATCACCCGAAATTTGCTGCATTTCTAAACGCAGTATTTTCCACCGGCATCACGGAGGGAACAATCATTGAGATTACCGTGACAAAACCGGGTGAGGAACCGATCACGACGAACATGAAGGTGCAGCAGTCGGATCTTGAACTGTTACAGGAATTACAGGACATTGCAAAAATGTAAAAATAGAAATGGAGAAGCATATGTTAGGAAAAAAACTTTCTTATCAGACCAATGGAAGTACAGTAGAATTTGAATTTGAACATGGAACGGCGTATGTCACGGCAGTCACGGACACGATCATGAATGTATTTGTTCCGTACCAGTCGAAAGACCACCGTTCAAAAGCAATCGAGGGAGATAAAAGACTTCCGGTTACCGTAGATGTCTCTGAGGAAGGCGGAGCAGTACAGATTAAAACAGATAAGCTGACAGCCAAAGTATACGATGATTTTTTGATCGATTTTTATAAAAAAGACGGTACACTTTTATGTGCAGATTTCAGGGGAGAGCGAAAGGAAAAAAAGAAATTAAGCGATGAAGCACTTGCAACGTTAGAGTCTGAGGGACATGCCGTATCTGCGGAGGGTGAAAAAGAAGATCCTGTTATGGTCGTAAAGCAGATGAGCGGGGATGAAAAGTTCTATGGACTCGGAGATAAAACAGGCGTTTTAAATAAAAGAAATTATGAATATGAAAACTGGAATTCCGATCTGCCACAGGCACACACGGACGATTTTAAGGCATTGTATAAATCCATTCCGTTTTTGATCACATTAAAAGATGCGGGCGTATTTGGAATGTTCTTTGACAACACTTACAGATCACATGTCAATCTGGGAAAAGAGAACAGCGCCTGCTATTATTACAGTGCAGAGAACGGAAATCTCGATTATTATTTTATTTCCGGGGAAAAAATGACGGATATTGTGGAAGGCTATACTTATCTGACCGGAAGAACCCCTCTGCCGCAGCTTTGGACATTAGGGCATCATCAGTCAAGATGGGGCTATATGTCAGCTGATGATATCAGACGTGTGGCACACAAATACAGAGAACTGCAGATTCCATGTGATACGATCCATTTTGATATCGATTATATGGATGGGTACCGCGTATTTACCTGGAATGAAAAGGGTTTTGGAGCACCGGGTGCAATCATAAAAGAGATCGCAGAGGATGGTTTTAAGGTTGTCTGCATCATTGATCCGGGTGTGAAATTAGATCCGGGATATGCAAAGTATGATGAGGGAATCGCGAATGATTATTTTGCAAAAACACCGGAAGGGGAAGTATACGTCAATGAAGTATGGCCGGGCGAAGCGGTATATCCTGATTTTGGAAAGCCGGATGTAAGAAAATGGTGGGCAGAAAATCAGAAATTCTTAGTGGATCTTGGTGTGCGAGGAACATGGAATGATATGAATGAGCCTGCAAGTTTCCGTGGAGAACTTCCACAGGATGTCGTTTTTACGGACGAGGATCAAAAGACAGATCATGCGGCAATGCATAATGTTTATGGACATCTGATGTCAAAGGCAACTTATGAAGGATTAAAGGAAGCCGATGGAAGAAGACCGTTCGTGATCACAAGAGCATGTTATGCAGGAACACAGAAATACTCTACCGTATGGACCGGAGATAACCAGAGCCTCTGGGCACATCTTAGAATGGCGGTTCCACAGCTCTGCAATCTCGGTATGAGCGGAATTGCATTTGCGGGAACGGATGTCGGCGGATTTGGTGCAGACTGTACACCGGAATTAATGTGCCGCTGGGTTCAGGTTGGTGCATTTTCCCCACTGTTCCGTAACCATTCTTCCATGGGAAGTACATTCCAGGAGCCATGGCAGTTTGATGAGGAGACGATCCGCATCTACCGCAAATTTGTGGAATTAAGATATCAGTTACTTCCATACCTGTATGATCTGTTCCGCGAATGTGAACTGACCGGACTGCCGATTATGCGTCCTCTGGTTTTACATTATGAGAATGATCCGGAAGTCTGGAACTTAAACGGTGAATTTTTAGTCGGAGAAAATCTTTTAGCTGCACCTGTTTTAGAGCAGGGAGAGACGAAAAAGATCGTATATCTTCCGGAAGGTGTCTGGTATGATTATGAGACAAAGAAACCATATCAGGGCAGACAGTATTATATGGTAGACGCACCGCTTGATACCTGTCCGATGTTCGTAAAAGAGGGAGGCATGATCCCAACTTATGAACTGGCACAGTACGTCGGTGAAAAGCCGTATGATACCTTGAAAATGCGCGTGTATCCGGGCAATGGAACTTATCTGCATTATCAGGATAACGGAGCGGATTTTGCCTACCGTGACGGTGCTTATAATGTGTATGAGTTTACGCATGAAGGGGACAAAAAAGAGGCATCCGTGCAGATGAAAAAAGAAGGTTATACGAAATACAAAAATATTTTGTTTGAATAATTCTAACGCATAATGGAACCCGCACAAAAGTATTCCTTACGCATATGATATAGAGATGTTAGCGACAGGAGCAATGTGTGGACTATAATCAGGAACAGTTTTTCCGTATGCAGATGGATGTGCCGAAAATGCCTTTTTATATGAGCTATCCGATGCAGAATCTGTATCTGACGGAAATGGAATATGAAAAAGATATGGAACGCATGAAGGAGCTTTATCCGAAAGAGGTGAAGACAATCCTTTCTTATGTGGAAGATGAGTGCGACAAGATGGAGTATGAGGGGAGCCTGATGTTTGACGAGTATCCGGACCGCCTGATGTTAGAACAGGTGGCAGAGCGGATCTACCGCAATGTGACAGGGGAAGAAAAGAATGTTGAGGCAGAACAGTACTGAGGCGGAATGAATCCACCGCCGGGACCCGGGATGCCGCCCCCACCTCCACCGGGACCCGGGATGCCGCCTCCACCGCCCCCTGGAGGACGTGATGATATGCGGAGCCTGATCGGGGTATTATTAAATAATGAGATGTACAGACGGCGCTGCAGGCACAGAAGATGCAGACGCTGGTGGTAAAACAAATGTTACAGAAAATGGGCAGGTCATAGGTACACTGCCCGTTTTTTAATTCTCTTTCTTAAAATTTCAAAAAGAATCAGTGATAGGCATTGCGGATTTGAAAAAAAATGCATACAATATATCTGTCGCTTTTTTTCGGGTTTCAGAAGAAATTACAAAGATGGCGGTTTTAACAGGGAAAATGATATTTCATTCACATAGAGTAAGGAGACAATATCGTGCAGAAAGGTGCAATTAAGGCAGTCGTACTGACCGTCATTTTTTTTGTGGCAGTCGGAGTATTTAGTATGATGACAAATCATGTCAATGAAGATCTGACAACAGAAATGAAAAATGCCACATTACCGGTCATCACATTAGAGAGCAGTGAGCAGGAAGTCAATGAATTATATGGATATCGTACAAAGATGAATGCTGCGAGTATGCGCGATACGATCACACCGATTGGAAAAGACAGAAAACTTCCGGTTACGATCCAGACATACGAGACAAGCGTGGATGCGATCTCTTATGAAATACGAAGCCTTGATGGGGAGAGACTGATCGCCAATGCAGATGTCAATTCCTATGATGAGAAAAAAGGTACGATCAAAGCAGAACTTGAAATCCAGAATCTGCTTCAGGAGGGGGAAGAGTATTTACTTCTTATTAATTTAGAGAGCGGAAATGATGTCATTTATTATTATACAAGGATTGTGGAAATGCCAAATGCGCATGTAGACGAATCCCTGAAATTTGTAAAAGAGTTTCATAATACCACATTCAACAGTGAGACATCGGGAACACTGTCAACGTATATGGAAAAAACAACCGGCGATAACACAACATTACAGTTTGTTTCATTAAATTCTTCATTAAAACAGCTTGCATGGGCAGATTTTAACGGAGAGCAGTTAACGACGCCGGTGCCATCCATAAAAGAAATTACGGATACCTATAATGTGATCGTGCTGGATTATGTTGTGACGAGTATCGGTGAGGGTGGCGAGAGTGAATATTATAATGTAGAAGAATATTACAGAGTGCGCTATACAAGCAGCCGGATGTATCTGCTCAATTTTGAACGCCGGATGAATCAGATTTTCCGCGGGGAAAATGCAAGCTTTTTTGACAATTATATTGAGCTTGGGATACGCTCCGGAAATGTGGAGTATCAGGCGAATGAGACGGGAACCACGGTCGCTTTTGTACAGGAGGGCGAACTCTGGAGTTACAATGAGACGGAGAATACACTCGCAAAAGTGTTCAGTTTCCGTGGATATGAAGGAATTGACAACCGTGAAAATTATGGGGAACATGATATCAAAATTGTCAGGATCGATGAGGCGGGAAGCCTTGATTATATCGTATATGGCTATATGAACCGCGGAAACCATGAGGGGGAAGTGGGAATTGAGGTCAATCATTATGACAGTCTTTCAAACACAAATGAGGAACTTGCATTCATATCTTCGGATAAGGCATACGAGGTCATGAAATCCGAACTTGGTCAGATGATGTATGTGACTGAGGGCGGAGAATTATATCTGATGGTCGATGGCAGTGTGTATGGAATCGATCTTAGTACATTGGAAATGAAAGAGCTGATCAAGGGACTGGATAAAGAAATATATGCGGTTTCAGAATCCGACCGTTATTTTGCATGGACGAAAGACAGCCAGAACGGACAGAGTGATACGATTTCGCTCATCAACTTTTCCAGTGAAAAAACATTTACCATAACAGAAGGCAGTGGAAAGTATGTAAAACCGCTTGGATTTATGGGAGACGATTTTGTATATGGCGTAGCGAATGCGGCAGATGTATCAACGGAGGCTGCGGGAAATGTAATCTTCCCGATGTATCAGATTAAAATTTTAGATGTGTCATCCGATACGCCGTCCGTTTTAAAGACATACGAAAAAAATGGATATTATGTTTCCGGGGTTGATATTGAAGATTACACTATGTACTTAAACCGTATTCAGTATAATGGTACGGCGTATGTGGACGCAGATCAGGATATGATCATGAACCGGGAGGGAGATGGAAATAAAATAGTTTCCATTGTAAGCAGCAGTTCTGACAGTAAAGAGACCCGGTTTGAAATATCTTTGCCGGAAAATGTGGGGGAAAAGGCTCCAAGACTGCTGACTCCGAGAGAAACCATATTAGAGCAGGATCGCACGCTCACACTTGAAGATAAGGGTGGTAACGGAAAATATTATGTTTATGTAAAAGGTGATGTGGTTTATACCACAGATCAGGTGGCAGGTGCGATCACAAAGGCAAATGAAAAGATGGGAGTCGTAGTAGGCGAGGATCAGGAGTATATCTGGAAACGTTCCAGAGATGCAATCAAACCGGCACTCTCTGATATCGCAGTCGGCGCGGAAGATGCTTCTTCCGGCAGCATTGCTCAGTGTATCAATGCAATGCTTGAGAAAGAAGGAATTAATATCAGTGTCAGTGCATTGATTGCAGGCGGTGAGACACCGAAGAATATTTTGAGCAATACAATGAAAGATGCAAGAATTTTAGATCTGACCGGGTGCAGTGTGGAAGAAGTCCTTTACTATGTAAGCTGCGGTAATCCGGTATTTGCAATGACGGGAAGCAATGAAGCGGTTCTGGTGGTAGGATATGATGCCAATAATGTCATTATTTTTGATTCTTCATCCGGAAACAATTTTAAACAGAGTATAACGGAAGCAGATGAAGTGTTTAAAGGAGCAGGAAATGTTTTCTTCACATATCTGAAATAAAGCAAATGCAGAAAAAGGCAGGTTTTACAGATACATTTCCAATATAAATACATGAAAAAAAGAGAAAACTGCATAAAAAAACAGTGCTTCCATAGAATAGTTCGTTGAACTTTAACAGATTTAAGTGAGACGTATTGCAAATTAAAGTCGAATGGGTTATATTTTGAGAAGTACTTGAAAAGAGGAAGAGGATGAATATGAGCAGAAAAGAAGTAGTGGTTTCGAATGTTTCAAAAGAACATGATAATCCAATTGCAGAACTGGTTCAGGTGGCTTGCCGCTATGACAGTGAGATTATCCTTGAGAGCAATAACCGCCGGATCAATGCAAAGAGTATCATGGGAATCATGGCATTTAATCCTTCAAAGGGTATGACAGTGAATATTGTCGCTGAAGGAAGCGATGAAGAAGAAGCATTAGACGCAATGGAGAAGTTTTTAGTTTGTGAGTAAGTTTTGTTGAGGAGGGAATTCATTATGGCAAAAGGAACTGTAGCAAAAAATAATGCAATCAAAGCAGAAAAAACAAATCAGGTAAAGGCAGCAGAGCCGAAGACAAATGAGAAGGCCAGTGATGTTTTACAGGCAGCAAAAAATGCAGCACAGGATGTGAAGACAGCAGTCAAAGAGTCTGCATCTGAAGTAAAAGCAGCAGTAACAGAAAAGACAGCAGCAGTCAAAGAAGCTGTAGAAGAAAAAGCAGCAGCAAAGACTGAGACAGTCAAAGATACAGCAGCTGAGACAAAAGAAACAGCAAAACCGGCAAGAGAAAAGAAACCGTCAAGAGCAGCAAAGAAAGCAGCAAAGGCAGCAAAAGAAGAATTAAAACCGGAAGTATTTATCCAGTATCAGGGGAATGAAGCGATTGTTGCAGATGTGATTGAGAAAGCAAAAAATGAGTTTATTGCAGATGGTCACAGAGCATCATCCATCAAGAGCCTTCAGGTATATTTAAAACCGGAAGAATTTGCAGCGTACTATGTGATCAACCAGAAGTTTGCAGGAAGAGTTGATCTGTTTTAGGAGCGTTTGCCAGACGGACTTACATAGAAATGAGATAAGAAGAAACCGTTATACGAAAGTGTATGATGGTTTCTTTTTTTGATGCCAGAATGTTTATAGACATGCATTCCATTGTATAAGAAAAGCCGGCACGAAAAAGTACCGGCTTTTTTGATATTTCAGAATGAATTATTTCTGCTCTGCCTTGTATTTAGATACCAGACGTTCGATTCTGTCATACGGGTTTAACAGATCGCTGATGGAAGAATCATGGTTTAAGGTATCAATGATATAAGCGATGTATTTGCTCATATCACAGCTGATGTAATATGGTTTGGATAAGAGTTCCGGTGTCTGATAGGTAAGGTTTGTGGTAACGACTTTGTAGATCGTTCCATCTGCAACTGCCTGATCAAATTTCTCTAAACCGTTTGTGAAGAGTCCGAAAGTTGCAACGACGAAGATACGGTTTGCTTTACGTTTCTTTAACTCTGTTGCAACATCGATCATACTTTCACCGGAAGAAATCATATCATCGATGATGATAACATCTTTTCCCTCTACGGAGGAACCTAAAAACTCATGCGCAACGATCGGGTTGCGTCCGTCTACGATACGGCTGTAATCACGTCTCTTATAGAACATACCGACATCTAATCCGAGAACGCTTGCAAGATATACAGCACGGTTGGTACCACCTTCATCCGGGCTGATTACCATCATATGATCGGAATCGATCTTTAAGTCGGTTACTTCGCGTAAGATACCTTTTACGAACTGGTAAGCAGGCTGTACGGTCTCGAAGCCTTTTAACGGGATCGCATTCTGTACACGCGGGTCATGTGCATCAAATGTGATGATGTTATCTACACCCATTGCAGTCAGTTCCTGTAATGCTAAAGCACAATCTAAAGATTCGCGGGAAGTACGTTTGTGCTGACGGCTTTCATATAAGAAAGGAATGATGACGGTGATACGTCTTGCTTTACCGCCAACGGCTGCGATAATACGTTTTAAATCTGCATAGTGGTCATCCGGTGACATGTGGTTCTCATGGCCGCATACGGAGTAGGTAAGACTGTAATTTGTCACATCGACCATCAGGTACAGATCGTATCCACGGACAGACTCTTTGATCACACCTTTTGCTTCGCCGGTTCCAAAACGCGGAACAGCGGTAGAGATGATGTAAGAATCGCGGCGGTAATCTTTAAAGGCAAGATCAGATGCATGCTGATGCTGTCTTTTTTCTCTCCAGCCGACCAGGTACTTGTCTACTTTCAGACCAAGCTCTTTGCAGCTCTCAAGCGGGATCAGACCGAGTGCTCCATCAGGTAAGGTTTCCAGGTTTCTTTCATCGTTTGGCATTGAATGGTTCCTCCATAAAAATTTGTTTACATGTATTTCAATAGATTGCTCTAATTGAAGGCAGAAAATGTATTTTGTGTTTATAGAACATCAGCGTCTTCGTTTCTGCATCCGGATATCTTCCCCGAATAATTTGATCAGAACATAATTGTCCATAATTCTTGATAAGATTCGCTCCGAATACAGATCGGTAAGCTGGGACAATCCGAGGTTTGTGGAAATGATGGTTGATTTCCGGTGCAGGATCCTTTCGTTTAAGCACAAAAACAACTGGGAAGTCGTAAAAGAATTTGTAAGCTCTGTGCCGAGATCATCGATGATCAGAAGATCGCAGGTAAAAATATTTTCATTTGCGGCAATCGCTTCCTCATCTTTTGCAAATACACCCTTGCTTAATATATCAAATAATTGGAACGCCGTAAAGTAAATTACAGAATGACCGTGATCCATCAGCTCTTTTGCAACACAGTTTGACAGAAACGTTTTGCCGATGCCGGTATCTCCGTAAAAGTACAGATTGGAAAATGTATCATCAAAGTGATCAATAAAATCATGACATTTCGCAACGGCATCTTTTGCTGTTGCCAAAGATGATAACCCGGTTGCAGGATTTATGTCTTTATCAGAATAATAGTCAAAAGAAAATGTGGAAAAATTCTCACGGAGCAGGATGCTTTTTAAATTCGACTGGGTATAGACTAAATCGATCGCAGCCTGTGTAAAACAGTGGCAGCGTTTCCCGTCGATAAAACCGGTGTCCTTACAATCCGGGCATTCATAAGAAGTCTCCAGATAATCAGCAGAAAACCCTGCTTTTTTCAGAAGATCCTTTTTTTCACTGCGGTAGGAGGCAATCTGTTCTTTCAGGGTATTAAGAGCCATGGTATCACCGTCTAAGAGCTTTTTTGCCTGTGCAACGGAGCAGGTCGCAATGGCATCATCGATCTCACGGAGACGTGGGATCTTGATGTAGGCATAACGGGTCCGTTCTTCCCTGTCATGTTCATTTTTTAACTGTCGGGCATCATATGCCCGTATAATCTCATCGTATTGTGAATTTGTCAGAGGCATGTTCTTATCCTAATCTCCATTTTTGCCTGTTTTAGTATGAAGACAATGTTTTCACACTACTCTATGGTATCAATGTTTTGAATTGGTTGTCAGTAACATTTTTTCAAGCTCATCATATTCATAGGAGCGCTGCCCGATGCTTGTAAACTTGTTTTTCGGACCGGCAGCCTCCTGTGCCGATGCTTTGGTGCGTTCTTTATGTTCAAGATTTAAACGTTTTACATCTTCCATGGTATGTACGTTTAATTTACGCCAGTTCGAGAGCATTTTGTCAGTGTAAGGAAAACTCGGCTGGTGGATGCTCTGGATGGTCTGCTGACATGCCGCACAGATGATATCGATCGAAAAACCATATTCGGAACGCCATTTTTCAATATAGTCTGTCTCGGATGGAACCAGATTTCTTCCTGTAATGCCAAAGGAGCGCATCACCGCATAGTAAGCCGGACTGTGGATCTTTGCCTCCTGTTTGGCAGCGGTTACCGTCCGGATGCCGCTTTCTGCCCATTTTAGCGCCGTGGCTTCGATGTAGCGGATAGCGGTGTGGTTTTTGCTGACACAATATTCCACCAGATATGCGATCAGATCCGATGAAAATGAAAGCTCATCATATAAATAAATAAAAGTATTCATATCCGTCTGGCTGAGAGGGCGTCCAAGATAACGTTCCGCGACAAAAAGAAGTTCCGCAATCTGGTCATTTTCCTGAAACTGTTTTAATTCATCGCGGGTGTAATCCCTTTTTGGCGGGAAGGATTCTGTATTTACCGAAGAAATGCCATCATCCGGGGAATGATATGTGTCTTCTAAAGAGGAGACACTGTCTGCTTCAGGTGTTTCCGCAGCCGTTTCATTTTCCGGAAAATCATCGCCTGTGCCGGTTTTATCTCTGGATGCAGAATCAATCAGGCAGATACCGGTCAGGTTGTGCTCAGTATCATATTCTAACCGTAAAAGATGCATACGTTCCCAGTAACTTAGGGCGCGTTTGACATCCTTTTCCGTGTGTTCAAATTTATCTGCAATCGAAGAAATCGAAAAAGCGGAATCCGGGGCATTCATCAGACGCAGCAGGTACAGGTAGATCTTTACAAATTCCCCGTTTGCGTCAGACATATATTCATCAATAAAAATATTCGATACACTCGTGGCAGAAGATGCACTGTCACTGTGGATTAGTATTTTAGCCATGAAGGAAACCCTCTTTCGATAATATTCTAAAAGTATAAGTATAAATATTTGCTGCGCCACAAATTATAGCATAGGAAAAGAAAAAAGAGAAGAACATTTTTGAATACAAACGCTGTAAAATCAAGGGTTGCGGGGAATGTGGATAATGTGGATAAAAAAGTGGATTCATAAAAACGGAAGTTATGGCAACTGTGCCGGAATACAGAAAATAAGGGACATAAAAGAAAACGGAATCCGAAAATGGATATGTGTTATGTTAACAAAAAAAATCCACATTCGATGGTTGAAGTTTTCCCCAATCGAATGTGGATAATGTGGATAACTTATCGACCAAGAAGATGTTCACCCACGTTTACGATATCTCCGGCCCCCATAGTTATCAACAGATCACCGTTTATACAATTTTTCAGTAAAAATTTCTCGATCTCTTCAAAGGAAGGAAAATAATAGCATTCTGTTCCTTTTTCCTTTAATTTTGCAAGGATATCCCTCGAACTGATGCCGTAAGTATTTTTCTCACGGGCAGCATAGATATCAGCAAGAACGACCACGTCTGCCATGGACAGTACATCTGCAAAATCATCTAAAAATGCTTTTGTCCTGGAATAGGTGTGTGGCTGGAAAGCCAAGACCAGGCGCTTGTGTGGATAATTTTTGGCTGCGGTTAATGTTGCACGGATCTCTGTCGGATGATGTGCGTAATCATCAATGATAGTAACCCCGTCCACACATCCTTTGTACTGGAAACGGCGGTCTGCACCTCCGAAAGCGGATAATCCGGCAAGAATCGCATCCGTTGAAATGCCAAGATCAAGCGAGAGTGCGATTGCTGCAAGTGCATTTGATACGTTGTGCATGCCCGGAACGTGAAGTTTTACATCCATGACCGGGGTACCGTGATGCATTGCCGTAAAGGAAGCGCATGCTGTTTTGTCAAAGGTAATATCAGAAGGATAATAGTCACAGGAGTCATTCAGTCCGAAAGTGATTACCTGCGGATCTAAGCCGCTGGTGAGCTCTGTGTAGTTTTCAATCTCTCCGTTTATAATGATCGCACCGTCTTTTTTTGTATTTTCTGCAAATTTTCGGAATGAATTGCGGATGTCCTGAATATCTTTAAAGAAGTCAAGGTGTTCCGCTTCCACGTTTAAAATAACACTGTATCGTGGATAAAAATGGAGAAAACTGTTGGTATATTCACACGCTTCGGATACAAAAATATCGGACTTGCCTACTTTTATATTTCCTTCAATGGCTTTTAAGATTCCGCCGACGGAAATGGTAGGATCAGCCTTTGCTGCGAGAAGAATCTGGCTGATCATGGATGTGGTCGTCGTTTTTCCGTGGGTACCGGCAACGGCGATGGAATTGTTGTAATTGTCCATAATCTGACCAAGCAGTTCTGCGCGGCTTAACATTGGGATGCTGCGCTTCTTTGCGGCCGCGTATTCCGGATTGTCTTCCCGGATAGCAGCGGTGTAGACGATAAGATCAATGCCGTCGGTAAGATTTTCAGCCTTCTGACCGTAAAAAATACGGGCACCCATGTGCTCTAAATGTCTGGTCAGTTCGGATTCTTTTGCGTCGGATCCTGAGATGGCAAAATGTTCTTCTAAAAGTATCTCAGCAAGACCACTCATGCTGATGCCGCCGATTCCGATGAAATGGATGTGCAGCGGCTGGTTGAAATTGATTTTATACATTTATTGATACCTGCCTGTTTTATGAATTATTCTGTTTGTTTCATTATACCCGTATGAAATTAATTTGCAAATTCTTTTGGGGAAAAATCTTTTCGACAGAAAAAACGAATTGTAGATAAAATTTTATCAATTTGTGCAATGTGTCAAAAATATGTAAAATCAGTAAAAAATATTGTGGAAAATGATGTACATGGGATTTGAAGTGTGGTATAATTAAAAATACCAAAAGGAATAGATTGACTAGAAAGTGACGAGAGGTGATTGACGTGATTCGAAAAGAAATGATAGCTATGCTATTGGCTGGAGGACAGGGCAGCCGTCTTGGAGTGCTTACAGCAAAGGTTGCCAAACCGGCAGTTGCGTTTGGAGGGAAGTACCGCATTATCGATTTTCCACTCAGCAACTGTATTAATTCAGGAATTGATACTGTTGGTGTTCTGACACAGTATCAGCCGTTACGTTTAAATACCCATATCGGAATTGGTATTCCGTGGGATCTTGACCGTAACAATGGCGGTGTAACGGTTCTTCCACCTTATGAGAAGAGCAACAACAGTGAGTGGTACAGTGGAACAGCAAATGCAATCTACCAGAATATGAATTATATGGAGAGCTATAATCCGGAATATGTCCTGATCTTATCAGGCGACCATATTTATAAGATGGATTATGAAGTGATGCTCGATTTCCATAAAGAAAATCATGCAGATGTGACGATTGCAACAATGCCGGTACCAATTGAGGAAGCAAGCAGGTTTGGAATCGTGATTGCAGATGAAAATAAAAAAATCCAGGATTTCGAGGAGAAACCGGCAGAACCGAGAAGTAACCTGGCATCCATGGGAATCTATATTTTCAGCTGGAATGTTTTAAAAGAAGCATTACATGCCATGAAAGACCAGAGCGGATGCGATTTCGGCAAGCATATAATTCCGTATTGTCATGAGAGAGGAAAACGTCTTTTCGCCTATGAATTTAACGGTTACTGGAAAGATGTCGGAACGTTAGGATCCTACTGGGAAGCAAATATGGAGCTCATCGATCTGATCCCGGAGTTCAATCTCTATGAGGAATACTGGAAGATCTACACAAAGAGCGATATCATTGAGCCGCAGTATCTGTCAGAAGATTCTGTGGTTGAGAAGAGTATCATTGGTGAGGGATCCGAGATCTATGGAGAAGTACATAGTTCTGTCATCGGTGCAGGTGTTACGATCGGTAAGGGAAGCGTAGTAAGAAACTCGATAATTATGAAAGGGACACAGATTGGTGAAGGTGTCACGATAGATAAGTCAATCGTTGCAGAAAACTGCCAGATTGGAAACAATGTGGTGCTTGGAGTCGGTGAGGAAGCACCGAACAAGCTGAATGCAAGCATATATTCTTTTGGTCTTGTAACAATAGGTGAAGATTCCGTGGTGCCGGATGGCGTTCAGATAGGAAAGAACACGGCGATTTCCGGAGTTACGGAAAAAGAAGATTATCCGGATGGAATTCTTGAAAGCGGTAAAGTAATTATTAAGGCAGGTGACTCAGAATGAAGGCAATAGGTATTATTTTAGCTGGCGGTAATAACAGCCGTATGCAGGAACTATCCAATAAGAGAGCGATTGCAGCAATGCCTGTTGGGGGCAGCTATCGAAGCATTGATTTTGCACTCAGCAATATGAGCAATTCGCATATACAGACAGTTGCAGTACTGACACAGTACAGCGCCAGATCCTTAAATGAGCATCTGAGTTCCTCAAAATGGTGGGATTTCGGAAGAAAACAGGGCGGTCTGTTCGTATTTAACCCGACAGTTACGGTGGACAACAGCTGGTGGTATCGTGGAACTGCAGATGCCATGTATCAGAATATCAGTTTCTTAAAGAAACGCCACGAACCGTATGTCATCATTACGAGCGGTGACTGTGTTTATAAGATTGATTACAATAAAGTACTGGAATATCACATCGAAAAGAAAGCAGATATCACGGTAGTGTGCAAAGATATGGCACCGGATGTGGATGTAAGCCGCTTTGGTGTGGTACGCATGAACGAGGATTCCAGGATCGTGGAATTCGAGGAGAAACCGATGGTATCCCAGTCGAATACGATCTCTACCGGTATTTATATCGTGCGCAGAAGACAGCTCATTGAGATGTTAGAGCGCAGTGCAGAGGAAGGACGCTGGGATTTCGTTACGGATATTCTGATCCGTTATAAAAATATGAAACGTATCTACGGTTACAAGATGAAAGAATACTGGAGCAATATCGCGACCGTTGAGTCTTATTACCAGACCAATATGGATTTCCTGAAACCGGAAGTGCGCAGATACTTTTTCCATGATGAGCCAAAGATCTACTCTAAGGTTGATGATCTTCCGCCTGCAAAGTACAATGCAGGATCCGACGTGCGCAACAGTCTGATCGCAAGCGGCTGTATCGTGAACAGCAAAGTGGAAAATTCGATCCTGTTCAAAAAAGTATTTGTTGGAAAGAACTGTGTGATCAAAAACTCCATTATTTTAAATGATGTATATATCGGAGATAACACACACATTGAGAACTGTATCGTGGAGAGCAGGGACACATTGAAAGCCAATACATATTACTGTGGGGACAATGGTATCAAGATTGTTTCTGAGAATAATGAGCGCTACGTGTTATAGAAATGCATTTTTAGGACAAGGGTAAAACAACTTAAAGGGGGACATAAGACATGCAGATAACGGACGTGAGGATCAGAAGAGTAGAAAAAGAAGGCAAGATGAAAGCGGTAGTTTCAATCACGATCGATGAAGAGTTCGTGGTACATGATATTAAGATCATTGAAGGGGAAAAAGGTCTTTTTATTGCAATGCCAAGCCGGAAGGCAGCGGATGGAGAATACCGTGATATTGCACATCCGATCAACTCCGGAACGAGAGAGCGGATCCAGAAACTGATCTTGGAAAAGTACGAGGAGACATTAGCTGCTGAAGAGTAAGGAGCTTTTGGCAGCAGGTCTTTGAGGAAGATTGTTGTGTCGGCAGAATAAAAAGAATGAGCGGCTGTAACAGGGGATTGTTGTTACAGCCGCTTTTTGGTGTGTGTTAAACAGTTGATTCGCCAAATGATGGTTTGTTGGGGACATGCGTCGCCCGTCCAAATGGTGTGTCGCAGGCTTGTGAGTGGAATCTTACGCAAAGCCGGAGTTAATTTTGGTTCCGTTGTACGAAAATAAGAAAAGTCTAAGTGTGTCTGGGTTAGATTTTCTCGGAGTGACGTGACCGGCAACAACGAGTCATCCATGACTCGATGCTGCCTTGTTCTGCCATCCGTGGCAGAACATCACTATGTGTAGACAGGCACACCAAGATTTTCTAATTTTCTTCCAAAGTCACAAAATTAGCTCTGGCTTTGCGCAAGATGCCAGCCTTCAGGTTATGAACACCATTTGGGCGGGCGGTTCATCTCAGAATTGGGGGTGCGGGTGTGAATTTTTGATATTCGCACGAATGGAAATATGCTTAAAATCCTAATGTGCAATATCACTGATATTCAGCCTGATGACTTGTCTGAAGTTTCATCTGCTATGTTGCATTACATTAATCATTTCGTAAATTACCAGACTGATAATGCAGATTATTATTCCAAGTATGTATGTTTAAAAGCATAGATATAACAGATTGTGTCGAGATTTTTCAACCTTTTTGAAATGAATGTCACAAAAATTTACGCACCCCCAAGGTTGTAAAATGAGTTTCCCGGCTAAGGGTGGTTCACAACCTTGCGGCTGGCAAATCGCATCAAGCCAGGACTCGTTTGGAAGGAAATTAGAAACTCTTAGGATGCCTGTTCGCAACATAGTGTTGTGCTGCCATGGACGGCAGCACAAGTCCTAATGTGCCCGGATGGCGCATTTAGGACGTACACGTCACTCCGCCCCAACCTGAATCAGGCATGCTTAGAGTTTCTTATTTTCGGACAACGGAAACAAAACAGTCCCGGCTTGATGCAATTTGCCAATCGTAACCCCCCAGAACCACCCTGCACAAGGAAACTCATGTCACCCACAAACCATCATTTGGTGAGCATTTCATATTGTTAAGTTATGGATGTTCTGCAGATAACGCTGTGGTGAAATAAGTAATTAGTTAAACTAAAATCAAGGTAAATAAGTAAATTAATCAATTTACAAAATATAGACTAAAATAAGCTAAAAAATGAAACTAAAACAAAAATAAATGTGAAAAAGTGCACAAAAACAGCAAAAAAGAATTGTCTATAGTGCCGAAATGCACAATAGAAGGGTTAAAATGGGCTAAAATCAGGAAAAAAGTGTTGACTAAAAAATAAAACGATATATAATTAAATTAAGTTACAAAACAAGTAACAAACATCATAAGGAGGAAAATTCTATGAAATTAAGAAAAGTTTTAGCCGTTACTTTAGTAGCAGCAATGACCATGAGCATGGCAGCATGCGGTGGCTCAAACAACACAGCAGGCAATGGGGGAACAACAGACAACAACAGTGCAGCAGCAGATAACAGCACAGATGCATCAAATGATGTAGCAGCAACTGAGAGTGGTGATGCTTCTACATCCGCAGACGGATCTTTATCCTATGCAGATATCAAACTTGGTGAGGATTATACAGATCTGACAGCAACAATTTCATTATTCAACCACAGAACAGATCTTGAATCTGACGATTATAACGGAACAACATGGAAAGAGTATTTAGCAGCATTCAATGAAATGTATCCAAATATTACAGTTGAACTTACAACCGATACCAACTATGCAGATGATGCTCTGATGCATTTACAGTCCGGTGACTATGAGACAGTCATGATGATCCCGGCGGTTGATAAGGCAGACTTAAGCAATTACTTTATTTCATATGGTGATCTTGATACCATGAAGACCCAGATCAATTATGCAACTACATGGGAGTATGGCGGACAGGTTTACGGTGTTCCTTCTACAGCAACTACACAGGGTATCGTATACAATAAAAAAGTATTTGAAGAAGCAGGAGTTACAGAACTTCCAAAGACTCCGGAAGAATTTATCGGTGCATTACAGAAAATCAAAGATAATACAGATGCCATCCCACTTTATACAAACTATGCAGCAGGCTGGACAATGGGAGCATGGGATGCTTACATCGGAAATAATGCAACAGGCGACAATACATATATGAACCAGAAATTAGTTCATACAAAAGATCCATTCCAGAATTATGGCGATGATACACATGCTTATGCAGTTTACAAGATCCTCTATGATGCAGTTGCAGACGGACTGATCGAAGATGACTTTGCAACAACTGACTGGGAGGGCTGTAAAGGTATGATCAACAATGGTGAGATCGGTTGTATGGTACTTGGCTCATGGGCTTATCCTCAGATGGAAGCAGCAGGCGAAAATGGCGCAGATATCGGTTATATGCCATTCCCGATCACTGTAAATGGTGAGCAGTATGCATCAGCAGGTGCTGATTACTCTTATGGTATCAATGCAAATGCAACAGATGATGAAAAAGCAGCAGCTATGGTATTTGTAAAATGGATGACAGAAAAATCCGGTTTCTCATACAACGAGGATGGACTTCCAGTCGCAGCCGGCAGTACAGATACAAAACTTTCCTTCGATGGCGTAACATTCTTAGAGGATGAACCTGCATTAGCTGGCGAGGAAGATTTCTTAAATGAGATGAATGCAGAGTCTGAGTTAAATATTAACGCAGGTGGAGACAGTAAAATCCAGGCAATCATTGAGCATGCATCCAATGGCGATAAGACATTTGATGAGATCATGGACGAATGGAACACAGCATGGTCTGATGCACAGGAATCAAACGGAATTGAAGTAACTGAGTAATATAGTTCCACAAAAGGGAAGGGGAGGTTCCCCTTCCCGGATAAAAGACAATGGATGGAGGAATTGTGGATATGGAAGGGAAAAAACCATTCAGTTTTACAAAATGGGCAAAAAGCAGAAAAGGACAGCAGGTGATCATCTGTGTGGCATTTATGACAATTCCGCTGTTATTGCTGTTTGTATTTACTTATCTGCCTTTTGCCGAGATGGTAAAATTCAGTTTTTATAAGATGAAATATTTAACTCCGGTAGATCAGAGAAAATTTGTCGGATTCAAAAATTATATTGACGTATTTCGCAGGGATGACTGCTTTGGAGCATTAAAGCTCAGTCTTTATTATATGGTAGGTGCAATCATTCAGCTTGTGCTTGCACTTTATCTGGCAACTATTTTAAGTTTTAAAGTAAAGGGAGGAAACTTCTTTAAAGGGTTAATGTTTTTCCCATATCTGATCAGTGGTATTGCGATCGGATTTATTTTTAAATTTTTCTATACCAGAGGATTTGTATTTGATACGATCTTACAATGGTGTGGATTTAAACTTGACAATCTTCCATACTGGCTGAAAGATCAGTCAATTAACAACTGGTCTTTGGTGGCTACTTCGGTATGGCGTTATTTTGGACAGAACATGGTATTGTTTATCGGTGCAATCATGTCTGTGGATGCAGACCTTTACGAAGCAGCAGAGTTAGATGGTGCAAATAAATTTCAGCAGTTTAAACATATTATTCTGCCGAGTATCAAAACAATTATCACTTTAAATGTAATTCTTTCTATCACAGGTTCCTTAAGTGCATTTGAGCAGCCTTACGTTATCACAGATGGTGCAAATGGAACCGGAACATATTTTGTAATTATGAATGAGATCGCTCATGTAAGCCAGAAAGTCGGTCTTGCATCAGCAATGGCAGTCGTACTTCTCCTTATCATTTTTGCATGTACGATTTTACAGAAGTTATTCTTTAAATATATCTTCCGTGATGCTGAGAGTGAGGATGAATCCTACAAGGCAAAACGCGCAAGATTAAAAGCAGAAAAACAGGCAAAGAAAGCTGGAAAGGGAGTGGCATAGGAAGATGAGAAAACATAATGTAAATGTGCAGAAAAGAAAAAAACATTATACCGTTGGTGCAATCCTCTGGCTGATCGTTGAATATGTATCGTTGATTTTCTTTGGACTTTGTGCAGTTGTTCCTGTTATCTCCTGTGTGATTACAGCGTTTAAGACACAGGAAGAATATCAGACGACCAATGTTATGACATTGCCGAAGAACTGGCTGAATTTTGATAATTTTATTAAAGCATTTCAGACAGCGGATATGGGAAGAGCTTTCTTAAATTCCGTGATCGTTATGGTATCTGTCCTGGTTGTTTCCATTATAATCGGAACACAGCTTGCTTATGTGTTAAACCGTTTTAAATTTCCGGGAAACGGACTGATCCGAAACCTGTTTTTGTTTGCTTCACTGCTTCCGGCAGTTGCAATGCAGGTAACTGTATATAATATCATGACAGCACTGCACTTTGTCAATCATTTATATGGATATATTATTCTGATGTGCGGAACGGATGTTATCTCAATTTACATTTTCATTCAGTTTATGGAAAATATACCAATATCTCTGGATGAATCGGCAATCATTGATGGCGCATCCTATTGGACTATTTACTGGAAAATTATGCTTCCACTGTTAAAACCGGCAATCGTGACATCCTGTATTTTAAAGGGGGTTGGTGTTTATAACGAGTACTATATGGCAAACCTTTATCTGATGGATAAAAAGTTACATACAATCGCGACATCACTTTATACATTTGTTGGCCCGATGGGAAGTCAGTACAACCTGATCTGTGCAGGTGTTATCATTTCCCTGCTTCCGGCATTGATCGTATTTATCCTCTGTCAGAAACAGATTTACAGTGGAATTGCTGCTGGTGCAGTAAAAGGCTAAAGAGAGAAAGAGGAAACGGTTATGAGTGAGTTAAAAGAACTTGCAGCAGAAGCAAAACACGAACTGCTCACACATATCATTCCATTTTGGAGAGGTATGCGGGATGATAAGTTCGGCGGATATTACGGTTATCTTTCCTATGATCTTGCACTGGATGAAAAAGCAGAAAAAGGATGTATCTTAAACAGCCGTATTACCTGGTTTTTTGCAAATGCGTATTTACTTTATAAAGACGGCGGCATTTCGGAAGAGGAATGCGAGGCAGCAGGTTTTAAGGGAGAAGACCTGCTTGCCGAGGCAAAACATGGTTATGAATTTTTAAGGGAACATTGTATCGACAAAGAATACGGAGGGATCTTCTGGTCATTAAATTATGACGGAACACCACTTGATACAACTAAACATACATACAATCAGGCATTCTGTATTTATGCGTTGTCATCTTACTATGATGCAGCCGGGGATAAGGAAGCGTTAGAACTTGCTTTTTCCCTGTTTGATATCATTGAGGAGCGCTGCACGGATGAGATCGGATACTTAGAAGCTTTTACAAGAGATTTTAAACCGGAATCAAACGAAAAGCTTTCTGAGAACGGTGTACTTGCAGATAAGACAATGAATACACTGCTTCATGTTTTTGAAGCGTATACAGAATTGTACCGCGTGACAAAAAATGAAAAAGTCGGAAAGAGACTGATGTGGATCATGGATACCTTTGCAGATAAGGTATACAATCCGGCAAAACAGCGTCAGGAAGTATTTTTTGATGCAGACTATAACACAATCTTAGACCTTCATTCTTATGGTCATGACATTGAGACAGCATGGCTGATGGATCGCGGTGTCGATGTATTAAACAATGAACATTACCGTGAGAAAATGACACCGATCACAAAGACACTGACCTCAAGAATTTATCAGGTGGCATTTGATGGTCATTCTCTTGCAAATGAATGTGACCGCGGAGTGGTCAATGCACACCGCGTCTGGTGGGTGCAGGCAGAAACTGTTGTTGGTTTCTTAAATGGTTATGAAAGAAACACAGGACATTCTGAATATTGCGATGCTGCACTGGCAGAGTGGGAGTTCATCAAAACCTATGTGGTTGATAAGAGAAATGGTTCTGAGTGGTTCTGGGAAGTCAATGAGGATGGAAGTCCGATTTTAGACAGACCGATCGTAGAGCCGTGGAAATGTCCGTATCATAATGGAAGAATGTGTATAGAAGTCATCCGCAGAATCGGAGCATAAAACAGATTCATTTATTTTTAGAAAAAGAATGGAGATTCGACGAATGTTACATGAGAGATATTATGTAGAAAAAGAAAAGCAGGAAAAACTGCTTTCCCGCAAAAATGTAAAATCGGATTTTTACAATGGTGTTTATGACCGTTATGAATATCCGGTATTGACAAGAGAGCATATTCCTCTGACCTGGAGATATGACTTAAACCCGGAGACAAATCCATATTTCATGGAGCGTCTTGGAATCAACGCAGTGATGAATTCCGGCGCGATCGAACTGAACGGAAAATATTATCTGGTTGCGAGAATCGAAGGAAACGATAGAAAATCTTTCTTTGGTGTTGCTGAGAGTGACAATGGAATTGATGGTTTCCGTTTCTGGGATTATCCGATCCTGTTACCGGATACCTGTCCGGAAGAGACCAATGTCTATGATATGCGTCTGACCAAACATGAAGATGGTTACATCTATGGTGTATTTTGTTCTGAGTCAAAAGATACAACCGTAAACGATCTTTCCGCAGCCGTAGCTGCAGCAGGAATCGTTCGTACTAAAGATTTAAAGAACTGGGAGAGACTGCCAAATCTTGTTACTTTAAATTCTCCGCAGCAGAGAAACGTGGTACTTCATCCGGAATTTGTAGATGGAAAATATGCATTCTATACAAGACCGATGGATGACTTTATTGAAACCGGATCAGGCGGAGGAATCGGATTTGGACTTTGCGAAGATATCACGCATGCAGTGATCGACGAGGAGAAAATGACAAGTCTTCGTAAATACCACACAATCACAGAGGCAAAGAACGGTGCCGGTGCAACTCCGATCAAGACAGACAAAGGCTGGATCCACATTGCGCATGGTGTCCGCAACACCGCAGCAGGACTCCGTTATGTTATCTATGCATTTGCAACAGATTTAAACGATCCGTCAAAAGTGATCGCAGAGCCGTCCGGACTCTTAATTGGACCGAGAGGTGAAGAGCGTGTCGGTGACGTAAGCAATGTTGTATTTACCAACGGTGCGATCGTAAATGAGAATAACGAAGTATTTATCTACTATGCATCTTCGGATACGAGAATGCATGTAGCGACAACTACCGTGGATAAACTGGTGGATTATGTATTTAATACACCGCAGGATCCGGGCAGAAGCGTTGAGTGTGTGGCACAGAGATGCGGACTGATCGAGAAGAATTTAGAGTTCCTTGCAAAGGAAGAAAAATAAGACAGTTACATAAAATTCTGCATGAAAAGAAAGAGGATTTCTTACATGTAAAATAAAAGCTGAAAAGAAAGAACGAAGAAAATCGGAAATATGCGTGCCAAAACGCAAGGATGGAGGAATAAGATGAGCAAATATAAAATGATCAGCCAGCCGGTACCAAATGTACCATGGCAGGAAAGACCGGAAAACTTAACAGGAGCACCGGTATGGAGATACAATGAGAACCCGATCATCGGACGTAACCCGGTAAAAGGTGTTGCAAGAATTTTCAACAGTGCCGTTATGCCGTATGAAGATGGATTCATCGGTGTATTCCGTGGAGAGCAGACTAACGGTATTCCTTACATTTACCTTGGAAGAAGCAAAGATGCGATCCACTGGAATTTTGATGAAAACAAGATCAATTTCGTAGACGAGGAAGGCAAACCGTTTATGCCGCGTTATGCATATGATCCGCGTCTTGTAAAAGTAGAAGATACCTATTACATCATCTGGTGTCAGGATTTCTACGGCGCAGCAATCGGTATAGCAAAGACAACAGATTTCAAGACATTCACAAGAATTGAGAATCCGTTCCTTCCATTCAACAGAAATGCAGTGCTGTTCCCAAGAAAGATCAACGGAAACTTCATGTTATTATCCCGTCCGTCCGACAGCGGACATACACCGTTCGGTGATATTTTCGTGAGCGAGAGCCCGGATCTTACTTACTGGGGAAAACACAGACATGTGATGGGCAAAGGCTCTGAGTGGTGGGAGTCCTTAAAGATCGGTGGAGGTGCTGCCCCGATCGAAACATCCGAAGGATGGCTGTTATTCTACCACGGAGTAAGCGGAACCTGTAACGGTTATGTATATTCCATCGGTGGAGCAATCTTAGACATTGACAATCCATCTATCGTAAAATATCGTTGTGAGACATTCTTACTCACACCGGAAGAATGGTATGAGGAACGTGGATTTGTTCCAAATGTCTGTTTCCCGT